>Ga0172380_10000534_pt1 | contig 73030 bp, 68 predicted proteins | sample Leawe162metaG_FD_119747 | JGI IMG/M metagenome (GOLD analysis project Ga0172380, IMG submission 119747) | Leachate microbial communities from a municipal landfill in Southern Ontario, Canada - Leachate well 162 metaG | ecosystem: Engineered > Solid waste > Landfill > Unclassified | place... | reverse complement strand
TCCTGCTCCTTATACCGATGCCGGTCTGCAGGTTCTGAATGATTTCTTCAGTTCCGTTAAACCCGGTGATCTTACCGCTCCCGGTACTCCCGAAGCAAATGGTGGTGTAACTTATGCCGAAATTCTTAACTGGCCCACATACGATGCGGAAGCTGAATATGACTGGAAAGATGCAGTTATTGAACTGGGCACGCTGGAAGACGATATGTTCGATCCTTATGACAGAGAATGGACATGGGATCCTGGTGATAATACTGTCAAAAATTACGATGTACGTAATCCCATTTTCTATACGTTCTCTGTAAATCCTACCTATTATATTCCTCCTACCTATCCCGACGTAACTCCTGTTAACGTCAATGAATTCTATTTCAGAATAGAAGATCATACCACCTATTATCCTTCTCTGGAAATGGATGTTACCTACTTTGGTGAAGACTGCGACCTGTACGTATCTTACGCTGCTCTGAAGGGTGCCGGAGAATATTGCGGTGCAGAAACGAGTGACTGGGTTGGTGATATGCTTCTGTGGTACTATGCAACCGATACACACGGAAAGGGACACTACTTCTATGCTCTTAAACAACAAAGAATTCTTGATGCATTCGAAGCTGCTTATAACCACGTTGTAAACGGGGACTATGCTGCTTTGCAGGCTACTTTGGAAGAGGCATACGAAAGCTTCAATGTTATTTACTTAGGTAAGTATCAGGCATGGCAGGATCTCATGAGCCAATATATGACTAAATTTGCCGAATACAACTATATTGTAAATGCCTATCTGCCTCAGCTCCAGATCTGGATTGACGAGTACGTCGGTCTGATCACAGAAGCCAAGGATGCCCATACCTCCAGTGACGAAGCTATTGTTGGTCTTACCGAAATTCTGGAAGCTGCCGAGCAGGATCTGCTTGCTGCTAAACAGGAAATGACGGAAATCGACACCATTATTGCTAACTGGGAAGCCGGTTACGGATTATACGTTGGCAGCTCGGACTTCTGGCCTGCCATGGCAGATGCCGAACTGGGTCGCCACCGTCCCGATTACAATAATTTCTATCAACAATACAGATCATTCGTAAGGAATTTCATTGCCGATCAGTCCGCAAGATATGCAGCTGAAATTGATGTTGTCCTTCTTGAAATTGAAAACCTGTACGATGTACTGGCAGTACTTGAAGCTCAGAGAGCTGCCCTTGTTGCTTCCATCGAATAATAAGAATTGCTTATAATGGTTAAAAAACTTAGCATATTTCTAATAGCTGTTCTTACGGTTGCGTCTTTAGGGGCGCAACCGGCGGAACGCTCTGGAAGTGCGATGTATGCTCCACGTGCGGGACAGTTTCAAGTGTCGGCGGTGTTGGGAAGTGGTCTGTTCTTCGAGACAGAAAACCTCAATTACCTGTTGCCCGATTACATGCCGAGTTCAGAATTAGGTCTGGACCCGACTGTTGCGGGACCGGGTAAGTACCTGCAGATGGGCAGTCTGAACAACAATTCAGTTGCCAATATTGCGGGTATCCAGGGGAAATACTTCGTGACCAACCGCTTTGCGCTGAACGCCATGTTTGCTATGCAAATTGACGTTACCCCGGAGCGTGACTACATTGAGGGCGTTGTAATGGATGAAAGTATTCTGGAATCTTCCGGTTATGTACTTAACCAGGGAGGCGTACAGTGGGTTGAAGGCCGGCTGACCAATAAATACCTGGTAAATGTTGGCGCAGACTATTACTTCAACAACTGTAACGGACGCTTATTCCCTTACATTGGCGTTCTCGGCGGTTTCCAACACGCAAGAATTCAGGCTTACCTGCCTTACACCGGAATTGAAATTCCTGTGGAAGAAGGCGATCTGGATCCCATTGAACTCTATGCATTGGATAATCGTGCAGGCGAAGCATACGCAATTTCCGGAGCAATTACGGCCGGGGTAGAATATAACTTTCTGCCGGGCATGAACATTGCTCTTGAGGTACGCCCTTTCAATTATACTTATGCGGCTATCCGGATGTATGCAGACGGGCAGGAATACAATGCATATGAAATGCAGTTTAAATTCTTTGCCTTCCCGCAACTAAAGATCGGATTCCGTTTCTAGCAATAATTGAATAGTATGAATGAAACCGTCCTATACAGGGCGGTTTTTTTATTACCTTTGCGAACATTAATTTTCTGGACTATGAAAAGAACATTGTTTTTTATCACCCTGCTGGTTCTCACCTTATCCTGTACTTCAAAAACAGAGGCTCCCAAGCTGGATCTTACCCTCACTCCTCCCTTGAAAGAGAATGTAGCAATTAAAGAATTTATTACCGAAACACAAGCCAATGTCAATGAACTGGCTGTTCAATGCGTTACCATGAATAAGAAAGCAGAGGCTTTCCGCCAGGTGGCTTTCGATTCCCTTTCCGCTGCCAAACAGACCAAGCTTGTTCAACTGGACCACGATTACGTACAAATGTGGTATGAACATAATGTTTTTTTGACCGCTCAATCTGTAAAAATGATGGGATTTCTGCAGGATGCAAAAATTTCGCTCGATGCTACAGTAGAACTGAGCAAAGCCATGACAGCCATTACACTTTTTGTACAGGATTTGAAGAACAAATACGGAGAAGATCTTAAACTCGATCCATATGCGCCTGAGACTCTTCCCGTTCAACCCGCAGAGACCGTACAGGACACCGTTCAGACGACTACTTTGTGAATAAACTGGGAGATAGTCTTATTGTTTCAGGTCAGGTTCTTTCCGAATGCTTTTGCTGCGATCTGTCTGCATGCAAAGGCATTTGCTGCGTAGAAGGAGATAGCGGAGCCCCGTTGACCGCAGAAGAATGCACTCTTCTTGAGCAGGAGTGGCCTACGTATGCTCCTTATATGCAAAAAAACGGTATCCGGTCAATTGAAAAACTGGGTGCCTGGGTTACCGACTGTGAAGGTGATAGTGTGACACCGCTCATTGACGGGAAAGAATGTGCCTATGCTTTTTTTGAAAACGGGATCTGCTGTTGCGCCATAGAAAGAGCCTGGAGTAAAGGGGAGACCTCTTTTCGCAAACCCATATCGTGCTGGCTGTATCCTGTTCGTGTCCAGAAACTGGCCAACAATACTATTGCACTGAACTATCATGAATGGCATTTGTGTCAGGCTGCCTGCAGGAAAGGGGAACAGCTGAAACTTCGTGTTTTTGAGTTTTTACGCGAACCCCTGATCCATTGTTTTGGTGAAGAGACCTATAAGGCTATTCAGGAAGCAGCAGACAATCCCGGATAATAGAATCTGCCGTAAAAAGATTATGAAGGGGTATCGCCAGGCGGTCTCCTTCTTTTTTTAATTTCCCCAATTGCAAAAAAGGTGTTGCCTGTTCCAGAAGCCGGGTATGGTTCCGGTCACCGGCCTTCTCCCGAAACGCCTGTAAATCAATTCCTTTTGCAGTTCTTAGCCCTAACATAATTAATTCATTAAACACGTCGTATGGAGAGAGCCGGTCGTAACTGCGAACCGGCTTTTTGCCCGAGATGCCTGTAATATAGTGGTTAATATCGGCCTTGTTCCAGTACCTGTCGTGACCGTTAAACGAATGAGCAGACGGGCCCAGGCCCAGGTAAGGTATTCGTTGCCAGTATGCGCTGTTGTGTCGGGCTTCTGCGCCGGGTAAGGAAAAACTGGATATTTCATATTGCACGTAACCGTTTTCCTGCAGGATTTTTTGGAGCATGGCATATTGTGCTGCACAGTCTTCTTCAGGAAGCATTTTTTGTTTTTCTGCCCAGGCTAAGCCCGGTTCGAGACTTAACTGATAGGCAGAGATGTGTTCCGGCTTTAAATGGAGCGCCCGGTGCAGGGTGTCTTCCCAGATACTGAGGGTGAGATTTGGGAATCCAAAGATCAGGTCTATACTAATATTACTAAAACCGGCTTTGCGGGCTGTATGGAACGAATCCTGGGCTTCCTGTGCAGAATGCCGGCGGCGCATCTCTTGCAGGATGGGATCGTAAAAAGACTGGATTCCAATGCTCAGCCTGTTAATACCGCCGGTTAACAATGTCCGGCAGTATTCAGCCGTAAGATCGGACGGGTTGGCTTCCACAGTGATTTCGTCCGTCTCCAGGCCGCAAACAGCCAGGTCTGAACAGAAAATGGAACAGAGATCAACAAGTGCTGATGCAGGGCAAAGACTGGGCGTGCCCCCACCAAAATAAACAGTATGGCGCGGGAACCCGGGTTCCGCGCGCCATACTGTCAGCCAGTTTTCTTTTTCCAGTGTCCATTCGTTACGAACAGCCTCCAGCAGCAGAGGCATTTTGCCCGTTCGGATGCTGGAATAGAAATTACAATAGGAGCAGAACCTCCTGCAAAAAGGTATGTGTACGTATATCAACGCAGGAGCAGGTCGGCGGCACCTATTTTACCGTCTGTTGTATAGACTTCTGCCGTATAAACACCTTTGCTGAAAGTGACACCGGAGAAATAGATGCAAAATTCCACTTCGTCTCCCTGGTAATCAATCTCACGAACGGCAGAGTAAATAAGCTGTTCCCCGGCGGCATTGAATACACCCTGATCGGGATTGGTAAGCAGGATTCCGTCAGGACCTTTTATGCGCAGGTAAATATTCCTGGGACCTTTTGGTGCGATGGAATTTTCAATGAGGCTGCCGCAAAATTTCAGTTTCTCAATACGGCTGGAACGTTCAGATTCTTTTCCGCTTTCTGTTATACCGGCCATGACAAAATTTCTCCCTTTTATCTGGGACCCAATTTCAACCTGTTTGGCATAGGTATCTGTGGTGGTGCGGAGTTCTTCGTATTGTTGTGTGGCCTTTGAGGCTTCTTCACGGGCCTGTGAAACATCTTCCCTTAACGCAATATTAAGCGTGTTGAGCGAATCTATCTGGTGAATGTAGCTACGCATAATGCTGCGCAGGGTCCCAAGTTCTTTTTCGTATTGACGAATGCTGGCCCGGTTTGTGGCTTCGGTTTTGTTAATACGCTCGATCAGCAGATCGATTTTTTCACGTTCCTCTGTTAACCGTGCATTTAACGTATCATTTGTGGTGCTTAATGAATCGTATTCTGCACGCAGTTGAACCATTTGGTCGGTAAGTTCCTGTTTTTCCATGGTAAGTTCTTTGACCATGGAGCTACGGTCAAACCAGATCCAGGCAAGAGCTCCCAGGAGCAGGATTGCAACAGCTCCCAGAATAATGACGACGGTTTTGAGATTCTTTTCCATATTGTTGATTATTTATGCTATATTAACACAAAAGTAGTAAAAAACGCCTACATTTGTTCCATATAGGTAAATCATAATAAAATGAATGCGTTTAACGTTGGAAAATATCTGGTAAGAGTAGTAAAATTCATTGTTTTTTATTCAGTTCTTATTCTTATAATGCTGGCGATCGTTTATTTTACAAGCGATCATTCCGTATCATTTCGTGAATTTCTTCTGCCTGAGTCCGGGAATAATCTGAAGAATATGATTATTCTTATTGTTGCTTTCTCTGCTGTGTATCCCTTCGTTGGATTTGGCAAACGCGAAGTGCACATGAACCGTTCTTTTGATAAGGATAAAGAAGTTGTAACAGGCATGGTTACTGATATGGGCTACGTGTTGGTATCGGATAACGACAATAAGCTGATATTCAAATCAAAACGCATCATTACCAGGATTTTTCGCGTTTTTGAAGATAAAATTGTCATTGACTATTCAGACAATCCCCTGCTTGTTACCGGATTGCGCAGAGATATAATGCGTATTTCCCAGCACATTCAGTATCATTTCCGCAGGATGGAAGAATGATCTGTTCAGAAGAACAGGCAATAAATTACCACGACTGTAAAACCAAGGCACAGAATGCTTGAATAGGCGAGAGAAATTACCCGCAAAACAGGCAGTATTTTTGATGTGCTCAGTCCAATGCTGTGGAAGGCAGACCAGAAGCCGTGGTTGATATGCAGCCAAAGGGCGGCAAACCATATCAGGTAGCAGGCAGCAATCCACGGAGTTCCCAATTCACGGGTTACCAGCAGGTATCCGTTCTGAGGTTCCCTGCCCATGAAATCCTGCCATTGCATATTCACCCAAAAATGAGACAGGTGTATTCCCAGTACTCCAAGGATTATTATACCCAAAATGAGCATATTGCGCGAAGCCCAATGATCAATCCATAATCCCTCTGTTCTGTTGGCCGATTTGTATTTTACTTCGCCCCTGGCCTTCAGGTTTTTAAGTGAAAGATAGAACGCGTAAAAAATATGTATAATAAAACCTGCTGCCAGAACGGGAACGATCATTTTAATCACCGGATTATTGCCCATAAAGTCGGTGACCGCAGTAAAGATTTCTTCTCCCCAGAGAATGGTAAAATTGGCCGTCATATGAACGGTCAGGAACAGAATAAGAAATAGCCCGCTCAGGCTCATTATTACTTTTTTAACTACAGAAGTTATCATACTGCACAGTGTAGGTATATAACAAAGATACATGGATTTTGTTTATCTTTGTCTGAATCCAAAGATTTTGCGATGAAGTATAAAAGGGTTTTACTCAAGTTAAGCGGTGAAAGTCTGGGCGGGCCGGATGGTCAGGGTCTGGATGCCGGGGTCCTGAGTGCTTTTGCTCAGGAGATCTGTCCGGTGGTAAAAGACGGTGTCCAGGTGGCTGTTGTGATAGGCGGCGGGAATATTTTCCGCGGTTTGAAAGGCGTTGGGGAAGGTTATGAACGTGTTCACGGAGATCAGATGGGTATGCTGGCTACTGTCATTAACAGTATTGCGCTGGCAGACGCCCTGCGCGACATGAACCTGCAGGCAGAAGTATATACAGCAACCCCTATGCTTGCATTTGCCAACTACTATAAACGCGATGCCGTACTTTCCCATTTGGAAAAAGGCGTGGTAACCCTTTTGGCCGGTGGAACCGGGAATCCCTTTTTTACTACCGATTCTGCCTCGGCCTTACGTGCAATTGAATTGGGCGCCGATGCCGTATTGAAAGGTACCCGGGTGGACGGAGTATACACGGCTGATCCCGAAAAAGATCCGCAGGCGGTGCGTTATACCGCGCTTTCCTATGACGAGGCATTGCAAAAAAATCTTAAAATCATGGATTTAACCGCTTTTACCCTCTGCCGTGAAAACAAAATGCCTATTGTGGTATTCAATATGAATACATACGGAAATATGCTGCGGGTAATTAACGGTGAGCCGGTTGGAACGATAATTAAATAATATATATACTATGGAAATCAGCGACGCAAAAAAAGTTTTGGAACAGGTTAAGGATAAAATGTCCAAAGCGGTCGAGTATCTCGATAATGAGCTCGCCACGTATCGTGTTGGGAAAGCGAACCCTTCAATTTTTTCGGGAATCAGTATAGAATATTACGGGACGCCTACTCCCCTGGCCCAGGTAGCCAGTATTACCGTCCCCGATGCCCGCACCATGATCATTCAACCCTGGGAGAAATCGCTCATCCAGCAGATTGAAAAAGCCATAATGGCTGCGAACCTTGGGTTTACACCTCAAAATAATGGGGAGACTATCAGGATCCAGGTGCCGCCATTAACGGAAGAGCGCAGAAAAGATCTCGTCAAAAAGGCAAAAAACGAAGGGGAAACCGCCCGGATAAGTCTGCGTAACGCCCGGCGCGACGGAGTGGACCTTTTGAAAAAATACCAGAAAGAGGGACTTTCAGAAGATGTGGTTAAGGATACAGAAGCCCTTATCCAAAAGGAACTGGATGTCTATTCCAAAAAAGTGGAAGAAATTCTGTCGGTCAAGGAAAAAGAGATTATGACCGTATAATTAAAAGAAACGCCCCGGATCACGGGGCGTTTTACTTTTACAACAAAAACAGATCTATTCACGGATGGCTTTAATGCCAGGAAGTTCAATGCCTTCCAGATATTCCAGCATGGCACCGCCACCTGTGGAAACATAGCTGACTTTGTCTGCATAACCCATTTGCGTGACGGCAGCAACGGAATCTCCGCCGCCCACCAGCGAGAAGGCCCCCTGTTGTGTGGCTTTAGCTACAAATTCAACCAGGGCCAGTGTGCCTTTGGCAAATTTGGGCATTTCAAATACTCCTACCGGGCCGTTCCATAAGATGGTGCGGGAGTTCATAATAACATTTTTCCAGGTTTCCAGGGCTTTCGCTCCGGCGTCCATTCCCAGCCATCCGTCGGGAATAGCGTCTACGTCACAAGTTTGTTCGTTGGCATTGCTGTCAAAAGCATCGCCGGCAATCACATCTTCCGAAATATAAATCTTGACACCTTTGGCTTTAGCCTTTTCCATAATATCCAGGGCGAGCTGTAACTGATCGTCTTCACAAAGGGAATTCCCTATTTTTCCTCCCTGCGCCTTCACAAAAGTGAAACTCATGCCACCGCCTATGATCATATTGTCTACTTTATCCAGTAAATGTTCAATAATAGCAATCTTACTGGAAACTTTGGCTCCTCCCAGAATGGCGGTCAGCGGATGTTCCGGTGCCAGTAACACTTTATCAATGGCTTTGATCTCACCTTCCATTACGTAGCCGAACATCTTGTCATTAGGAAAATAAGCGGCTATGAGTGTGGTGGAGGCGTGGGCCCGGTGAGCGGTTCCAAAAGCGTCATTGATATAGCAATCGGCATAGGAAGCCAGGGTGCGGGTGAATTTTTTCTGGCTTTCTTTTACAACTGTTTTGGCTGCTTTTTTCTCTTCTTCGGAGGCATCTTCTGCCAGACCACGGGGTTTACCCTCTTCCTCGGCATAAAAACGCAGGTTTTCAAGTAAAAGAACTTGTCCGGATTTCAGGGCGGCTGCCATTTCAGCGGCCTGCTCACCCATACAGTCGGGGGCAAAAAGCACTTTGGTTCCCAATAGTTTTTCTACTTCAGGAATGATGTGGCGGAGAGAGTACTTATCTTCCGATTTTTTAGGTCGTCCCAGATGGGACATTATAACCAGCGCACCGCCGCCGTCAAGTACTTTTTTGAGGGTGGGGATGGCGGCACGTATACGGGTATTGTCCGTTACTTCAAATTGTGCATTCAGCGGCACATTGAAATCGACGCGTACAATGGCGCGTTTTCCTGTAAAATTGTAGGTACTGATGTTTTGCATGTCTTCCAATATTAGTACCGCAAAGATACATTTTTTATATATCTTTACCAGATGCAACTGTTAAGTCCCGGTTTGTGGAATGATTACCAACTAATTGATTGCGGCGAAGGTGAAAAGCTGGAGCGGTTTGGTCCCTATTTGCTTATCAGACCTGAACCTAAAGCGTTTTGGGGCAAGTCAATGCCAAATGATGAATGGCTGCACCGTGCCCATATACGCTTTGTACCCGGAGCCGGCTTTGGAAGGGCCGGAAAGGAAGACAGCGGTACCTGGGAAAAGTTAAAAAAAGTTCCCGATCAATGGGTTATTTCTTATGGAAAACTTTTCAAAATGCGGTTGGGCCTTACCGCATTTAAGCACGTGGGTATCTTTCCGGAGCAGGCTCCCAATTGGGACTATATTTACGAGAATACCGCCAGAGTGCAAGGGAAAGCCAATGTACTGAACCTGTTTGCCTATACGGGAGGTGCCTCGCTGGCTGCCAGAGCTGCCGGAGCCGAAGTGGTACACCTGGATGCCGTACGTCAGGTGCTAACCTGGAGCCGTGAAAATATGGAGTTAAGCGGGATGTCCGGAATCCGCTGGATCCTCGAAGATGCGTTCAAATTCGTTAAGCGTGAGGTACGCAGAGGAAATACCTACAGGGGAATAATCCTCGATCCGCCTGCCTACGGACACGGACCCGAAGGAGAACGCTGGAAGCTGGATGACTGTCTGTTCTCATTATTGGTGGAATGCGCCAAATTGCTGGCTCCTGCAGATTCCTTTATGGTGTTGAACCTGTATTCAAACGGTTATTCGGCTTTACTTGCCGATACCCTGGCCAGGCAGGCATTTCCTGCGGGCGGTGCATATACTTTTGGAGAATTGTATCTGGAAGATACTTTTGGAAAACGATTGCCATTGAGTGTTTTTTCCAGACTTAATTTATAAACTAAAAATAATAAAGATGAGTCCTTTAGCCATCTATTGGAATGTTGACCCCGTTATCTTCTCTATCGGGCCCGTAGAAATCCGGTATTACAGCCTTTGCTTCATTGTTGCCTTTACCATAGGCTATCTTTATTTCAAATACTTTTTCAGGCGTGAAGGTGTACCTGCCTCCCTGCTGGATCCTTTGCTGTACACACTTATCATTGGTACACTCGTTGGAGCCAGGCTGGGTCACTGTCTGTTCTATGAGCCGGAATATTACCTGGCTCATCCGCTTAAGATCTTGTATGTCTGGGAAGGAGGTCTTGCTTCTCACGGAGGGGCCCTGGCAATTTTACTGGCCATGTGGTGGTTCGCGCATCATTACGGCAGAAAGAACGGATTCAGTTTCCTGTGGATTATGGACCGTCTGGGAATTACTGTGGCCATGGCAGGAGCTTTTATCCGGTTTGGTAATCTTATGAATTCCGAGATCTACGGCAATCCGACCGATCTTCCCTGGGGTTTTGTGTTTATGCGTAACGGCGAGCTGGTTCCCAAGCATCCCACCCAATTGTACGAGGCGCTGGCCTATCTGTTGTTGTTTGTATTGTTAATTACCCTGTACAGGAAACGGTTGCCAAAACTCAGGGAAGGAACGCTCTTTGGGCTGTTCCTGATGGTTTTGTTTGCCGCCCGTTTCTTTATTGAATATATTAAAGAGCCCCAGGTGGCCTTTGAAGAAAATATGACGCTCAATATGGGCCAAATCCTGAGCATTCCATTTATCTTCACCGGGGCTGTGCTCCTGTTATACAGTATCATGCGCGGGAACCCGGCCATGAGAAAGGCTCCCGAAGAGAAGCGTTCGGATAAACAGCCGCCCCTGTCTACCACAAAAGGGACCTATTGATTACAATAGCGTATAAGTTCTTCCGCTATCCTCAAAAATCCGAGATCGGTCAGGTGAGCTCCGTCCACGGTACTTTCACCGTCGTGCCCCGTGAGGTTATCGGCCGGAACAAAACGCAATTGATTGTATCCTTCTGCTAACAGCCTTTGGTATATTTCTTCCCATAACCGATTGATTTCTTTAAGGTTATTTTCCAGGGGTCTGCTGAAACGCGCCTTAGGTTCCAGCTGATGTGAAACCATGATAACGGGAATGTCCGGTTTGGCATCCAAAAGGGCTTTGATGAATGAATAACCCCTGGCCCGAACCAGATCTGCCGTACAATTGGCAAGGCAGTCAATGAAGTAGATTCCGGCGTCTATTGAAATCAGCAGTTCGCCAACGGAAGCATCCATACGTGCATTGCCGCTGAATCCAAGATTAATTGTCTGTCTTTGTAATTTTCTGCCAATAATTGCCGGGTAAGCCATTCCCGGACGGGAGGCACATCCGCCTTGTGTTATACTGGTGCCGTAAAAAACGATTGGACGGTCTGTCCGGGGAAGATCAATCTGTGGCATGGATATATCTGCGCCTTGCTCAATGCCTATCTCCAGCGATTTTAAACCGTCGTACAAAGGCAGGTTTAACATATATTCCCTGAAAAGCGTGTCCATTCCGGAAATAATCACGGCGCGGCAGGCAGCCTTGTTTTGTGGTTGGGCCGATCCGGCATACCTCCATTCTTTCCCGTCCAGGATATACAGGTCGAGCCCCCTTACCCCCGTGGCGCTCATGTGGTTCATCGCAAACTGGTTAAGAGGTTCCCACCGTACGCCGATTACCGGGCTGTTTGAACAAAACCGGACAGAAAGCCCGGCTGAATTCATCCCCAGAGACCATAATTCAGGCCGGAATCGGGAACGGCTGGCCAAAGGCAACCGGGCATAAGCCATACCGGGAACGCGATCCGAAGTGTCACCCTGTAAGGTAACTGCGACGCCCTGCCCCAGCAGTTTATAGTTTTGTGCCCGTGCATATTGCAGTTCCGGGGCCTGCTGAGCCATGAGGACCGGGGAAAGGCACAGGGCAAAAGATATGAATGCAAGGATTTTCATAATTCATTTGTAAGGAGAACAAATTTACTAAATTTGCGCCATTATGCCCAAAGCTAAATCTCAGGTTGTCATTAAAAATAAACGCGCGTCGTTTGAATATGAGTTCATAGACACGTATACGGCGGGTATTGTCCTGACCGGAACGGAGATCAAATCGATCCGTGCAGGGAAAGTATCACTGGTGGATTCGTATTGTTATTTTTCAGGTAAAGAGCTATACGTGAAAAATATGAACATTGCGGATTATTGGTGGGGTTCATTCAACAGGCATGATCCCAGGCGCGACAGAAAACTGCTCCTGACACGGCATGAGCTGAATAAACTTTTCCGGATGACCCGTGAAAAAGGATACACTATTGTGACGGTCCGTATGTTTATCTCGGACAACGGATATGCCAAACTTGTCATCGCGCTTGCCAGGGGCAAACGCGAATACGACAAGCGTGAAACCATTAAACAAAACGACCAGCGTCGCGAAACAGACAGGATGGCGCGGATGTAATCTTAATTATCCCCGGGGAAAGGAACTGCTACGGCAACATAAATGATGCCGGCAAGGATAGCCAGGGGAATAAGCAGCATCCACCAGGAAAATCCTGCAGACTGCAGAGCGGACCAGAATCCGTTATTCAGAAAATCGAGATACCATTGTCCGGGAGTTGAAAGTGGTGTAATCATCGTTGTGCTGTGTTAGTTAAAATTATTGAATAGTGCAGGCACATACCAGGTTTCTGTCTCCGAAACCATTGTCTACCCTGGTTACATAAGGCCAAAATTTATGGGAACTTATCCAGGGCAGGGGATAGGCAGCCAGTTGACGCCCGTATGGATGGGTCCATTCGTTGGCGCACACTTCAGGTGCCGTGTGGGGAGCGTTTTTAAGCGGGTTGTCTTCGGCTGTTCCGTATTTTGTGTCACCGGAGGCCAGTCCCTCACATTCATCTAAAATATTTAGCAATGCCTCGGCAAAACGGATAATCTCTTCCATCGGCTCACTTTCGGTAGGCTCTACCATTAACGTTTCGTGTACCGGAAAAGAAAGAGTGGGGGCGTGGAATCCGTAATCCATCAGACGTTTGGCCACATCGGTAGCGTCCACCCCATATTTTTTACCAAAATGCTGCAAATCTATGATACATTCGTGTGCCACCCGTCCCGAAGCTCCTTTATACAGTGTATTCAGTCTGGGCGCCAGAATGTGGGAAAGATAGTTGGCGTTTAGAATGGCATATTCCGTTGCTTTACGCAAACCTTCTTCGCCTAGTAGTTTTATGTAGGCATACGTAATGGGCAGGAGCAAAGGGAACCCGTAAGGAGCAGCGGCTACTGTATTCTTCTTGTTATCTTCCAGCATGGGGTGTCCGGGCAAATAAGGAGCCAGGGCGGCTGTACAGCATATTGGGCCGACGCCCGGGCCGCCTCCGCCGTGAGGCATGGCAAAAGTCTTGTGAAGGTTCAGGTGGCAAATATCAGCTCCAATGTAACCCGGATGGGTCAGGCCTACCTGGGCGTTCATATTAGCTCCGTCCATATAGACCAGCCCGCCGTTTTCGTGAATGATTCGACATATTTCCTTTATCTTCACCTCAAAGACGCCATGGGTGGATGGATAGGTGATCATGATACATGAAAGGTGGTCTTTATGTGCCGATGCTTTTTCGCGAAGTTCATCCACGTTTATGTTCCCGTTTTCATCGCAGCCCACGCCAACGATCTCGAGACCGGCCATGGCGGCACTGGCCGGATTGGTTCCATGGGCCGAAGAAGGTATTATTGCAATGTTTCTGTGCCCCTGTCCTGTAGCCTGCTGGAAAGCGCGGACAACCGTAAGCCCTGCGTATTCGCCGGCCGCTCCCGAATTGGGCTGGAGAGAGCAGGCGTCAAAGCCGGTGATAACAGACAGGTCTTTTTCCAAATCGTGAATCAGTTCCAGATATCCTCCGGCCTGTGATTGGGGAACAAAAGGATGAATGGAATTCCATTCCTGCCAGCTTAAAGGCATCATTTCTACGGCTGCGTTCAGTTTCATGGTACAGGATCCCAGAGGGATCATAGAATGCGCCAGGGAAATATCCCTGTTCTCAAGGGTTTTAATATAGCGCATCATATCTGTTTCTGAGTGGTAAGTGTTGAAAAGAGGTGCTTCAAGAACCGGAGACGTCCTTTCCATGAATCCCGGAGTAGCAGATTCTCCCGGACATTCGGTTACAGGGACACCAAAAATTTCCAATACGGTCTTTACTTCGCTGCAGGAAGACAGTTCATCGAAAGTCATTCTGACACTTTCAGGAGTGGGATAATAGAAGTTGATTTCACTGGTAAGGGCTTTGGTACGGATTTGTTGGGCGTCAACGCCGGTGATCTCTATGGTGTCGAAAAAATATTCATGTTTCAGGCTGTATCCGGCCGCTTTGAGTGCGTCGGCAGTTACGTGAGCATATTTCTGACCGTTGCGGGCAATCTCCTTTATGCCCTCACTCCCGTGATACAATGCATACATTCCAGCCATTGTGGCCATAAGTGCCGTGGATGTGCAAATATTGGAAGTGGCCTTTTCGCGCTTAATATGCTGTTCTCTTGTCTGCAGAGCAAGGCGGTAAGCCTCGTTTCCCAACCGATCGACCGATTTACCGACTATACGCCCCGGCATATTTCTTTTAAACGTGTCGTGACAGGCCATATAACCTGCGGTGGGTCCCCCAAAGCCAACGGGCAGACCAAACCGCTGTGCGCTTCCAACGGCAATATCTGCACCCCACGACGCGGGTTCTTTCAGAACCGCCAGAGCCAGCAGATCACATACAGCAGTAACCAGAATACCCTTCTCGTGAGCAACCCGGCAGAGTTGAGTATAATCGCAAATGCGACCATCGGCCCCCGGATATTGAACTATGATGCCGTACAGGCGGGTTTCGCAGGATTCCATAACCTGTAGCGCATTACAATCAAGAGGAGCCTTAACAATCTCGATGCCCAGCCCTTTTGCCCTGGTGGCCATGACCGCCAGAGTTTGAGGAAAGATGTTTTCATCTGCCAATATAACATTTCGGCCTTCTTTCACAAAAGCTCTGGAGCGCAACTCGTACATCATGCGCATAGCTTCTCCGGCTGCGGTGGCTTCATCAAGCAGTGAGCTGTTGGCCAGAGCAAAGCCGGTAAGACTGCAGATCATTGTCTGAAAGTTAAAAAGCGCCTGGAGCCGACCCTGGGAAATTTCTGCCTGATAAGGGGTGTAGGAAGTATACCATCCGGGATTCTCAAAAATATTACGCAGGATTACGGGTAACGGCGCGGTGCCGTAGTATCCCATTCCAATAAGAGATCTGAAAGTTTTATTTTTTAACGCCAGTTTTTTCATATGGGCAAGCAGTTGATGCTCGCTCAACGGGGCGTCAAGGACCAACGGTTTTTTAAGTCTGATGTCGGACGGAATGGTTTGCTCAATAAGTGTTTCCATATCCGGAACACCTATTTTGGCGAGCATTTCCTGTATTTGTCCCGCTCTGGGGCCGTTATGTCTTTCTGAAAATGATTGTGCCATAGGATCTGGGTGTTAGTTTTTTCTCGATGCGTCCATTTTTAAAAGGATGAACAAAAGTAATGTAAAAGTCCATAATGAGGAACCTCCGTAGCTGATAAAAGGCAAAGGTATCCCTATCACGGGAAGTATTCCTAAGGTCATGCCTATGTTAATAAAGACATGAAAAAAGAAACAGGCGGCTACCCCGTAGCCGTAAATTCGTCCGAAGGAATGACGCTGACGTTCCGCTATGGATATAATACGGAAGAGCAAGACTAAATATAACAATATGACCAGGGTCGCTCCCACGAAACCCCACTCCTCCCCAATGGTACAAAAAATGAAATCTGTACTTTGTTCCGGTACAAAATTGTATTTGGTTTGTGTGCCCTGCAAGAACCCTTTCCCGATAAAACCTCCGGACCCGATGGCGACTTTAGACTGATATACATTGTATCCGGCGCCGTAAATGTCTTTTTCTATGCCCAACAAGTTTTCTATACGTGCCCTGTGGTGGGGTTGCAGGATATTATTGAATATATATCCCACAGAAAATGTAAAGGCTACGGCACAGATAAAGCCGAGCAGGATCATTTTCAGGTACTGCAGCCGTTTTTTGAAAGCAACGATAAAGCCGGCCAGAAAAAAGGGAGCACTCAGGACCAGGAACCACTGATAAGGTTTAATATAGGAGTATAAGTCCAGAGAAAATAAATTAAATATATAAGGAGTTAAGAAATACAGTCCAATGAATAGCCCGGCAGCCAGAAAAACGGGTATCTTTTTATACGCCAGCAGCAAAAATACCGCAAAGCATATGCCGAATACAAGCCATAATACGGCCAGCGTACTCCATATAATTGACAATAAGAAAAGAATAATAGCCAACAGGCCCGACACAAGGACCCATCCGGGCAGACCCTCACGATAAAGCACCAGCAGGAAACAGGACAGGACAAGTGCCAGCCCTGTTTCTTTCTCCATTACGATAAGCATTGCCGGAATAAGAATGATGGCTGTGACTTCCAGTACGCCTTTCAGAGACCGGAGCCTGAACTGCGGCCGGCTCATTAGCCCGGCCAGTGCAAGAGCGACAAAGACTTTAGCCATTTCGGCCGGCTGAAAATGAACCGGGCCAAGGACCAGCCACGATTGTGAGCCGTTGCGTTCCACTCCCAGTACCAGTACGGCCAGTAAAATCAATATACCCAGGATATAGAAGACGCCGGAAAAAAGAAGATAGGTGCGTGATGGGATCAATAACACAGCTATGGCAAGGAACCAGGCGCCGAATATCCAGATCATCTGCATGCCGTATCGCTGGGTGGTATCGATAATACGGTTATGTTCCGGATCGTAAACAGACGCAAAAATACTAATCCAGCCAATCAGAACCAGGACCATATAAATAGCTATGGTCCACCAGTCTAATTGTCTGAAAAAGCCTGTTTCTCTTCTCATGGCATATGATGATGCAAAAGATCCTGTTCCAAAACCCGTTCGAACAACCAGTTTCTGGACGTACTTATACTGTCTGTGAGGTATTTTTCAACCATCAGCGAAGCAATTGGGGCTGCCTGAGTAGCTCCGAAACCACCCTGTTCCACATATACGGCAACGGCAATTTTCGGGTTTTCTCGCGGAGCGAAACAAACAAAGACAGAGTTGTCGCGTCCGTGGGGATTTTGCGCAGTACCGGTTTTCCCGCACAACTCAATACCCGGAATGCGGGCAATCGTGGCGGTTCCGCCGGACCCAGGCGGCGCGTTTACAGCCTGATACATTCCCTCTACCATAACCGGGAAATATCCGGGATCAACCATCACTTCGTGTCGTTCCACTTTTGGGATAAACGTGGAATCGTCAATTATTTCCTTGATTACGTGAGGGGTATAGAAATGACCCCTGTTGGCCATAATAGCTGCCATATTAGCCAGTTGCAGCGGAGTCGCCCCAATTTCCCCTTGCCCGATTGAAAGTGAAATAACTGTAAGGGATTTCCACCTGTTCTTGCCGTGAACCCTGTCGTAAAGACCGGTTGTAGGTAAAGTCCCGGCTAATTCTCCCGGCAGGTCTATTCCAAGACGCGTACCAAATCCGAAACTTTCCACATACCTTCTCCAGGAATTGAATGCTTCGCCTATATTGGCGTAGACCGGGTTATCAAGAATACTCCGGAAAACATTACAATAATAAGCATTGCAGGACATCATAACAGACTGCTGCAAATTTATGGGGGATGGGTGTGCATGGCAGCCTACGGTAAGATTGCCTACGTGATAGCCCATTTGGCAATTATATCTTGTTTCGGGAGTCAACACACCTTCCTGCTGGCCAATGAGTCCGTTAACCAGCTTGAATACCGATCCGGGAGGATAGGCAGACATGATGGCACGGTTGAACATGGGTTTCAACGGATCTGCAATGACCTGCGTATAGTATGAGCTGAAATTACTGAGGTATTCGGCGGCAAGGCCCGTTGAGGTAATGAGGGTAAGCACTTCTCCTGTTGATGGTTCCAGGGCGACAACACAACCGACCTTATTTTGCATGAGCTGCTCTCCGAAAGCCTGCAGCTCTGCATCAATTGTAGAGATCAGATCTTTGCCGGGTATGGCTGTCCTATCGTATTCCCCGTTTTCATAAGATGATTTAATGCGGTTATGTACATCGCGCAGGTATATGGAATATCCTTTTTCTCCTTTCAGGAAGGGTTCGTACATTTCCTCAATACCTGTTTTACCAATATAGTCGCCGGGTTTGTATCCCGGATTCTTTTCAAGAAAATTGGGGTCTGCTTCAATGATATAGCCCAGCAGGTTGCCGCACAGAGGGGTCGGATAATTTCGTATGCTTTTGCTCTGAACTGAGAATCCGGGGAATTTGTAACTTTTTTCCAAAAATCGGGTATACTGTTCGTTAGAGACTTGCCGGAGAAAGATTACACTTTGATACCCGATGCTGTTTCTTCGTTTGTCGACATCGCCCAGCAGCGATTCCATTTTATCTCTGGAGAGGTTAAAAATATTACAAAAGTCGGTAGTGTCGAATGAGGCCAGTTCCTTTGGCGTGATCATAATATCGTATGCGGTCTGATTGCCAACAATAATGCTGCCATTCCTGTCCAGTATAAGCCCGCGGGCGGGATAAATGATCTCATAACGCAGTACGTTGTTAGATGCGGTAATCTTATATTCATCATTGATAATCTGAAGGAAGAACAGACGGCCGGTGAGAATAAGCCCACATAGGACAAAACAGGCCAGGATCACGTGTTTTTGTCTTGTGCGTTGTTCCATCGGTTACCTCCTTCCGGCATAAAAGACTCTCTCAAACAACAGAACCAGGAAAACATTCAGTAAAGTGCTTCCGGCAATGCGTAAAAAAACCTGCCAGAAATGAAAAAAGCTGAAACTTTCCAGTGAGAAATAGACAATATGATGCACCAGCACACTCAGTAAAACAAATACGAAATACCGTCCAAACCCGAACGTTATAAAACCCGGTACGGAAAGGTTGTCCAAATCGCCTTTTACAGACACCAGCCTTAGTAGTCCATAGCGAAACAAAGCCAGTATCAGCAACGCGGAGGTATGCAATCCAAGAACCCCGCCTCCAAAGACATCAAGACACAAACCAAAGGCAAAAGCCCAGATAAGAAGCCAGGCAACTGAATAGAGACACGGGAAAAGTAGCAGAAACAGAATATATGGCGCCGGAAATAAGTAGGTCCCCAGATTAAGCGAGTTGAAGAACACAAGCTGCACGGCCAGAAAGAGCAGAAACCGCAAAAAATATTTTAACGTATCGTTCATAGCTCTTTTATTTCTTTTACCCCCGAGTGCGTTACCACATTTACATAACGAAGCGTCTTAAAATCGAGGAACAGATCTACTTCCAGATCCAGAAACGTCCCTTTCTTAGTGCTGAAAGAACTAACAGTCCCAATTGGGATCCTTGGCGGGAAAAGAACAGAAAAATCACTGCTTATTACCGTGTCGCCAATGGCTACGGGGATATGTCGCGGTATCTCTGTCAGCCTGACCTTGCTATAATCCGAACCGTCCCAGCGAAGTGTCCCAAATACCCGGCTTCCGGACAATAATGCAGTTAACCGTTGTTCTGTGTTAAGTAGCGAAATAACCACGGCGTAGTGTTCAGTTACATTTGATACAATCCCCACGATCCCTGTATTGCTGATCACGCCCAGATCCGGTGTTACACCGTCTGCCAGGCCCTTATTTATGATCAGAAAATTTTGCTGGCGGGTAACCGAATTGTTTAATACGACGGCCGGAATAAATGAAAAAGAATCAGATACCGCCGGCAGGATAGTGTCTTTGGCCTTCCACTCGTCCTGTAACTGGTAAAATTTAGCCAGTTCGTTCAATAAACGGGTGTTCTCGGCATTCAGCGCATCGTTCGTTTTTTTCAGATTCAGGAAAGAGCGCCAGTCCGAACGCTTTTCCCAAAAATATAACTGGGAGTTACGCACGATCCGCATCATGGCATTCTGTTGAAAATAACTGTTGTTTATCAACAACACCAATGCACTCGCCTGCAGTACAAGATATAGCAGAAACACCAACAGTTTGCGCAGGAACGGAGAAATGCCGAACATATCTGTCGCCCCTTTTTATCTAAGCAGGAAAGGAAATTTACCAATGTTCTTTAATGCTATTCCGGTTCCGCGTGCTACCGAATGCAGAGGCCCTTCCGAAATATGGAAAGGTATGTTGATCTTATCCTGTAACCTTTTATCCACTCCGCGTAATAAGGCGCCGCCGCCGGTCAGGAATATGCCCCGCTGAACAATGTCTGAATACAGCTCAGGTGGTGTCTGTTCAAGTACAGACAATACGGCCGTTTCTATCTTAACCAGCGATTTGTCCAGACAATGGGCAATTTCCTGTGAGGTAACGGCTACTTCTACAGGGAGGGCCGTCATCAGGTTTGGGCCGCGTACCAGCATGGGTTCGGGCGGATTATCGAGTTCGGAAAGAGCAGATCCTACGCAGATTTTAATATCCTCTGCGGTACGTTCCCCAATTTTGATATTATGTTGATGGCGCATATATTGTTGTATCTCTGCGGTAAAAACGTCTCCGGCTACCCGTATGCTTTGATTGCATACGATCCCTCCAAGGGCAATTACCGCAATTTCGGTAGTACCGCCGCCAATGTCCACCACCATATTCCCCTCGGGGGCCGTAACATCTATCCCAATCCCCAGGGCTGCTGCCATAGGTTCGTAAATCAGGTATACATCCCGGCCGCCTGCATGTTCGGAGGAGTCTCGTACGGCACGTATTTCCACTTCAGTACTTCCGGAAGGTATGCACACGACCATACGCAGGCTGGGGATGAGGAATTTGTTCTGTGGATTGATCATTTTGATCATTCCCCGTACCATTTGTTCACATGCATTAAAGTCTGCAATGACACCGTCCCGCAGCGGCCTTATGGTTTTAATGTTTTCGTGGGTCTTTCCCTGCATCATACGTGCGGTTTTTCCAATGGCAAGGGGTTTTCCGGTATTAAGATCTATGGCAACAATAGAGGGTTCGTCCACAACAATCTTGTCATTGTGGATTATAATAGTATTGGCCGTTCCAAGGTCAATAGCGATTTTTTGTGTTAGGAATGAAAAAGCCATAAGCGATTTAATGTTTGAAATGGCGAATGCCTGTGCAGATCATTGCCATATTATGCGAGTTACAATAATCAATACTTTTTTGGTCGTTAATGGAACCTCCGGGGTGAATTACAGCCGTAATGCCAGCCTTGTCTGCTATCTCTACGCAGTCGGGGAAGGGGAAAAAAGCATCGGATGCCATAACGGCGTTTTGTAAAGACAATCCGAACGTACCTGCTTTTTCTATTGCGTGCTTAAGGGCATCGACCCGCGAGGTCTGACCCATGCCGCTGGCCAGGAGCATCTGGTCTTTAACAAGTACAATGGCATTCGATTTGGTGTGTTTAACCAGTTTGTTGGCAAAGACGAGATCGGCAAGCTGGTTCTTTTCGGGAGTTTTATGACTGACCTGTGTAAAAGACGACAGGTTTTCCACAGCTGTGTCACGGTCCTGTACCACAACTCCGTTCATCAGGGAACGAAACTCCTGCGCAGGAAGCGAAGCATCTTTGTCATACTGGAGAATGATCCTGTTTTTCCTGCTCTTAAGAAGTTCAAGAGCTCCGGGGCAATACGAAGGGGCGATAATTACTTCGAAAAACAACTTGTTGATCTCTTCGGCTGTTTCCGGTTGAATTTCCCGGTTAACAATAATTATTCCTCCAAATGCGCTAAGAGGATCTGCTTGCAGCGCACAATGCCAGGCCTGTGTAAGGTCTTCCCGTGAGGCACAACCGCAGGCGTTGTTATGTTTGATAATCGCCACAGTAGGGTCAGTAAAATCATGGATCAACTTGATAGCCGATTCAATATCCAGCAGATTGTTGTACGAAATTTCTTTTCCGTGCAATTGCCTGGGAAGAGAGTCCTTTTCCCCGAAATACATGGCATGCTGATGCGGATTCTCGCCGTAGCGGAGCCTTAGAGGAGAGTCCAACAGACTTGTCTTAAATACGGGAAGGTTTGCTTCCTGGTTAAAATAGTTAAAAATAGCCGTGTCGTAATGGGAACTGATCTTGAAGGCCTGGGCTGCAAAATATTTACGGTCGCTCAGGGTTGTATGGCCGCCCTGTTCCTGGAGCAGGGATAACACTTCAGGATAGAGTGTGCGGCAGGGGACTATCAGAACGTCTTTGTAATTCTTTGCGGCTGCCCTGATTAAAGAAATGCCGCCTATGTCAATTTTCTCAATGATCTCTGCCTGAGGAGCCATGGAGGCCACGGTATCTTCAAAAGGATACAGATCTACTATGACCATGTCTATGGGTTCAATATCCCACTGTTCTAATTCCTTTTGATCCGAAGGCACTTCACGACGCGCAAGTATGCCTCCAAATACTTTGGGATGAAGGGTTTTTACGCGCCCCCCCAATATGGATGGGTAACCTGTAAGGTCTTCTACAGAGGAAGCGTCAACGCCCAGTTCCCGGATGTAGGAGAGACTTCCTCCGGTAGACAGGATGCGGACCCCTAGCTGTGAAAGAACGGCAACAATTGGAGCCAGGCCTTCTTTGTGGTAAACGGAAATAAGGGCCTGTCGGATACGGATGTTTCTAAGATTGTTTGTCATTGCTTAACCCACACCTGGCGTTCAATAGCCTGATCTAAAGATATTAATGTTTCTGTCTGGATAACCGATGGAATATTGCGGATAATGTCTATAAGCACTTCCATAAGATGGTCGTGGTCTCTGCAATACAGTTTAAGTAATAAAGCATATTTACCCGTAACAAAGTGGCACTCGACAACCTCTGAAATATTTTTCAGGGCTTCTATAACCGTGGGATATTGGTTGGCTTGTGCCAGTTGCATTCCTACAAATGCGCAAACGCTCAGACCCAGGGTCTGAGGCTTGACCAGCAAACGGGAGCCTGTAATAATCCCCAGGCTTTCCATTTTTTTAACACGTTGGTGAATTGCGGCTCCGGATACTCCGCATTCCCGCGCGATTTCCAGGAAGGGCATACGTGCGTTTTTAACCAGAAAGGCTAATATTTTCTGGTCGGTGGCATCAATTTGATACTTTGACATAATAATTTTTCGTTTGGCCTGTAAAGTTATGAAAAATTATTAGACTTCTGATAGAAAAACAACCATTTCAGAGGGATTTCTCCACGGCAGGCGGTCTTGTAATCGTCTATGGAACAAGAAATAAGCATGGGTGAAGAAAGTTCCTTTAAATTTGGAACCTCAATCCACCATCTCCCGCTTTGTCTGGATTGAAGAAAAACCATCTCCTGTCCTCCATCTCCCAGTTGTACCACCTTTCTTTGAAAACGCGAAGGGTCTTTCTCGGGATATTCAGGAAAAGAAACGGCTAGGCCTTCGGTTATATGCCAGATGACCTGGGCCACCAGCTTGGATACAAGCGAGTTATTGTTTGCCGATGAGGGATAACCATATATAACTGAAAGACGGAACCGGGTAGAAAGTCCAATGTATCTGCCCAATGTGCAGATCTCTTCTGCATACAGTCCGTTGGGCGACATCCCCAATCCGTCCGGGGCATCTGAATGGCGGACTGCCTTCAGGTCTACAAAATGAACAGAGGCATCGCGCAACAATGGTTCCGCGGAGCGGGGATTATTTCTGAATTCTCCCAGGCGAAGCGATTCAAAAAAACGTGTCCCGATGGTTTCCAACGTAGCATTATCTGCCAGGTAGTTTTGAAACCCGAGCCATGCAAAATGCTGCAGGGTTTTTGAACCGGTGAAATGTGAAACAAAACCGTCTTCTCCAGAACCTTGCGAAATCAGGCTCGCATGGCCGTTGCCAAATTCAAAAAAACCTTCCGGAGGAGGACAATCCTCTCCGCTCAGGATAATGCAGGGAATGTGCATTATGTGTGCAGCGGAAATAATGGATAACAGTTTGTTTTGTACCGGATCTTCCACATAAAAGATCCGTTTTTGGTCCTGAGGGAAAAGCCGGCCAAGCTCGTACATAACCCCGGGCTGAGGTCCGCGGACAACCAAGATGGCCGTACATTCTGGCATATCCGGCGAAATGGCCTCGGCATGAAGCGTTTCCAGGGGAAAGTGATTGTCAGTCATGTTTCTCAATAATCTTCCTGCAGTCTTCCAGCGTAAGATCCTCGGGCTTCATTCCTTTGGGGATCCTGTAATTTTTCTTGTTAAAATTGATATACGGGCCGAAACGTCCTTTCAGTACAAAAATATTGTCATCGGGAAAAGCCAGGATATGTTTCTGGGATTCTTTAACCTGGGCGTTTTCTATCAGCTCGGCAATACGTTCCGGCGTTACTGTGTAAGGATCGTCTTCTTTACCCAAAGATACGAATTTCCCGTTCCATTTAATAAAAGGTCCAAAGCGTCCTATGGAAACCGTCACGGGAAGGTCTTTATAATGTCCTGCTTCCCGTGGAAGTTCAAACAGTTTGAGCGCCTCTTCCAGGGTAATGGAAGCAAGCAACTGCCCCTTACGCAGACTGGCAAAACGTTTTTCGGGATCGTCGTTGTCTCCTATCTGTGCCATGGGGCCAAAACGTCCCAGGCGTACATGAACGGGTTTGCCGGTAGCGGGATCGTTGCCCAGGGAACGCTCTCCGTTATTGGGACGGGCTGTTTCCAGTGCTTTGTCAAGTGTCTGACGAAACGGTTTATAAAAATTATCGAGCATGATATTCCAGACCAGAGCTCCCGAAGCTATTTTGTCAAAATCTTCTTCTATCTTGGCTGTGAACCCGTAATCCACAATAGAGGCGAACTGGGCAGAAAGAAAATCATTTACCAGGATGCCTATGTCTGTGGGCGTCAATTTGCCACGCTCTTCTCCGTAATTTTCTGAAAGTTCTTTTTCGGTAACCTTGTCACCCGAAAGCACCATTTGAATATAAGGGCGTTTAATAGCCTGTCTGTCAACTTTTTCAACATACTGACGCTTTAGTATGGTGGAAATTGTAGGAGCGTAAGTAGACGGACGGCCAATGCCCAGTTCTTCCAGTTTCTTAACCAGACTGGCTTCGGTATATCTTGGTGGATGCTGCGAGTAGCGTTGGGTGGCTTTTATCATGCCGGGATTCAGGAGATCATTAACCTGCAGCCGGGGAATAGCGCCTTCCCTTCCGTTTTCGTTGTTTTTTTCCGGCTCATCGTCGGTAGATTCCATGTAGACTTTCAGGAACCCGTCAAAAGTAATGACCTCTCCGTTGGCAATAAAACGATGAGAAGAGTTGCTGACTGCAATTTGTACCTGGGTTTTATCAACCTCGGCATCTGCCATTTGTGAGGCAACAGTACGTTTCCATACCAGGTCATAGAGTTTGCGTTCAGCCGCCGTTCCTTCAATGGAAGTATTTTCAATAAAAGTAGGTCGTATGGCCTCGTGCGCCTCTTGGGCACCCTTGCTTTTTGTCGCATATTGTCTTGTTTTACAATATTCGGCCCCGAAAGTATCTTTAATGACCTTTTTGGCTGTGCCCAAAGCGAGTTTGGAGAGCTGTACAGAGTCGGTACGCATATAGGTGATGAGCCCCGATTCATATAAACGTTGTGCTATTGTCATAGTCTGTCCCACAGAAAATCCAAGTTTCCGGGACGCTTCCTGCTGCAGAGTAGAAGTAGTAAAAGGAGGAGCCGGACTTTTGTGCCCGGTCTTGAATTCTACCCCGGCCACTGAATACCTGCTCCCAATACAATCGTTTAAAAAAGCAGCGGCCTCCCGGGCCGAGGAAAAACGGGTATCAAGCTCGGCTTTGAAAACTTCTTTTTCCCGCGATGCGGGATGAAAGAGACCTTCTACCTTATAATAACCGGAAGATTTGAAGGCCATTATTTCTCTTTCTCTCTCGACAACCAGACGCAGAGCCACGGATTGTACCCGGCCGGCCGAAAGCCTCGGTTTTACTTTTCTCCACAGAATGGGAGATACTTCGTAGCCGACTATACGGTCCAGTACGCGGCGTGCCTGCTGCGCCATAACCAGGTTCATATTGATTTCTCTCGGATTCTCAATAGCGTTAAGGACGGCGTCTTTTGTTATTTCGTGAAAAGCAATTCGTCTGGTTTTACCATCGGGTATGTTAAGCGTTTCTTTTAAATGCCATGCAATAGCCTCCCCTTCACGGTCGTCATCGGAAGCCAGCCACACCATTGAAGCTTCCTTTGCCGATTTAGTCAACTCTCTGACCAGTTCTTTCTTATCCGGTTCCACAATGTACTCGGGCGTGAAGCCTTTTTCGTGGTCTATGCCCAGTTTCTTCTTGGACAGATCGCGGATATGGCCAAAACAGGATTTAACCGAGAACCCTTCTCCAAGAACCTTCCCAATCGTTTTTGCTTTTGCGGGAGACTCGACAATAACTAAATTTTTATCCATACAAATTCTTTTTCCACACGTTACAAAGTAAGACATAAAGTAAGGTAAATTCCAAATATTTATACGTAATTTTGCACGGCTATAAGAATTTCTTATGAAGGAAAACATAAAGACAAAAATTTGCAAATGGTTGTGGATAATTGTGTTGGCTCTTGTTGGAATAGGTTTCCTAATGCTATTTCTTGTGGGTGCATTTGCAGACGTCCCCTCGTTCAGGGTTCTTGAAAACCCCAAAAACAACCTGGCTACCGAACTCATTTCAGAAGACGGTGTAGTAATAGCTACATTTCACATAGAAAACCGTTCCTATGTTCAATATGAAGACCTGCCGAAATCATTGGAAAATGCGGTTCTGGCCACGGAAGACATCCGTTTTTACAGACATTCGGGGATTGATTTTCGCGCGTTAGCCCGCGTAGCCGTAAAATCTATTCTCATGGGGCAACGCCGTTCGGGAGGCGGAGGAAGCACTTTAACCCAGCAATTGGCCAAGACGCTATATCCCCGCGACACGGTTTCGTATAGTTTCCCGGGAGCCAATGCCGTTAAAATGGTAGTGACCAAAATGAAAGAATGGATAACGGCTGTCAAGATAGAGCGAAACTATACAAAGGAAGAGATTCTTACAATGTATCTTAATTCCGTTTTTTTTGGAAGTAATGCTTTTGGGATACGTACCGCTTCCTATACGTTTTTTGATAAACACCCTTCGCAACTGAACATAGAAGAGGCGGCCACTCTGGTAGGTATGGTGAACAAACCCACACGCTTTAATCCGGTAATTAATTATGAATCATCACTGGCACGGCGGAACCACGTCATATCCCAAATGAAGAAATATGATTTTCTTTCTTCTCATGAGGCCGATTCTCTTAAAACGCTTCCCATTGTGCTCAACTATACGACACAGGATCATAATGCCGGTCTTGCTCCCTATTTCAGGGATATGTTACGCAGGGTTATGAGCGCACGGGAGCCGAATCCCAGAAATTATACCTATAGAGAAGATTATGAAGAGGACTTTGACCTGTGGACGAACGATCCCCTGTACGGATGGCTGCATAAGAACCTGAAGCCGGACGGCACCATGTACGATCTGGACCGGGATGGTCTTAAGATATATACTACTATCAATGCCCGTATGCAGCTGTATGCCCAGCAGGCAGTGGAAGAGCATTTGGGGACCTATTTGCAGCCTACTTTTGACAGGGAATTGCGTAATAAACGAAACAAACCTTTTTCCAACGATGTGCCGGATAACCTTCGTGGATCCATTCTCAGGCAGGCTATGCGCTGGAGCGACCGGTACAAAAATATGGCTGCAGAAGGAGCCGATGAAAAGGAAATCTCCAATGCTTTCGAGACTAAGGTGCCCATGCGGGTTTTCTCCTGGAAGGGCAAATCCGGTACGTATGCGACGGACACGGTCCTTTCTCCCAGGGATTCCATTTTGCATTACAAATCGTTTATGCGGGGTGCGCTTATGGCTATGGAACCCGAGACCGGCTATGTAAAGGCCTATGTGGGCGGACCCAATTATCGTTATTTCAAATACGACAATGCGCGCCAGGGCCGCAGACAGGTGGGGTCAACAATAAAACCGTTCCTTTATTCCCTGGCTATGCAGGAAGGCTTTACGCCATGCGATTACGTAATGAATGTACCACAGACTTTTATTTTGCCCGATACCACCTGGACACCCGAAAGTACAGACAAGCCTGAATGGATTGGACGGCAGGTCACCTTAAAATGGGGTTTGACAAAGAGCAGCAATAACATCTCGGCCTACCTTATGAAACAGTTCGGCCCCGAAGCTATGGTGGCCATGTGCCACAAACTTGGAATAAAGAGCCATCTCGATCCCGTGGTGTCTCTTTGCCTCGGCCCGGCCGATCTTCGCCTTTTTGAGATGGTGGGAGCCTATAACACTTTTGCAAACAAGGGTGTGCACGTAGAACCGTTCCTGGTGTCCCGTATTGAGGACAGCAGCGGCAACCTGTTGGGCACTTTTACTCCGCGCAAGAGAGAAGCCATAGGTGAGAAAACGGCTTTTCTGATGATAAACCTGCTGCAGGGAGTGGTCAATGAAGGAACTGCCATAAGAATCAGAGCCTTATACCTGCCACACGGGGCTATTGCAGGTAAAACGGGTACGACAAACGATCAGGCCGACGGCTGGTTTATGGGCATAACACCCAAACTGACGGCCGGTGTGTGGGTCGGGGCCGAGGACCGTCAGGTGCATTTTGAATCGCTGGCACTGGGTGGCGGATCCAATATGGCGTTACCTATCTGGGGTATTTTTATGAAAAAAATAATGAACGATCCTTCTCTGGGTTTTTCTGAATACGACACATTCACCATGCCTTCCGGTTTTGACATATCGCTCAATTGCGACGGATCGGACGAAGATACCGGATATTCGGGACAAAAGGACGAAGGCTTTTTTAATTAATAATGAATATTGCGTTGGTTTACGGAGGCGACTCCTCCGAGAGAGAGATTTCCCGTCTTAGCGGGAAAAATATGGCATCACATCTTTCCAAAGATAAATATACCGTATATGAAATAAATATCCGGGGCAATTCCTGGACTCTGCAGGCTGTTAATGAAGCAGACGTACCACCGGCAGAAATTGACAAAAACGATTTCTCATTGTGGTACCGGGAAAAAAAGATCTGTTTTGATGCGGTACTGGTTATGATACACGGCACCCCGGGGGAAAACGGGATCTTTACTTCTTACCTGGAGATGCTCAACATTCCTCATACAGCTTGTCCGGCAAGGGTTGCTTTACTTACTTTCGATAAATTTGCCTGCAAATCATTTTTGCGTCAAGCCGGGGTAAAGATGGCTCCCGAGGTCAGGCTTACCTTAAATAATAAGGATACCGAATGGACAGATCTGGCACATAAAAAACTGGGGCCGATGCCCTGGTTTGTCAAACCCAATGCTGCCGGGTCGAGCTTCGGAGTGTCGCGCGTAGACCGGATAGAAGACCTGTCTTCTGCTATTGAGGCTGCTTTCCGCGAAGACAACTCAGTGCTGATAGAACAATATATAAAAGGACGTGAGTTTACTAACGGTATTATGAAAACGGCGCGGAGAGAATTCCTGCTACCCGTTACAGAAATCATTCCTCATTCTCATTGCGGATTTTTCAATTACGAGGCAAAATACCAGGGAGCTTCCGCCGAGGTAACCCCGGCTGACATTCCCGTCGCTTTGGCAGATAAAATAAGGGAATTGTCTTCCTGTATTTACGATTATCTCTTGTGCAAAGGGGTTGTCCGGATAGATTACATTGTCCGCGGAGAAGATATTTACTTTTTGGAAGTGAATACAATCCCCGGGATGACTAAAAAGAGCCTTGTTCCTCAGCAAATAGAAGCAGCCGGTATGACTATAGGAGATTTCCTTGATGAACTCATCTGCTCTTCAATAAATGAATATAAAAGATCTTAAAACGATTGCCGGGGAGCGGTTAGGAAAGGTATACGAACAACCCGAGCTGCGCTTTGTGATCCATACCCTGTTAAGGTATATTGCCGATATTCCGCCTTATTGGTACCACACAGAAGAAGATCATGTCTTTTCCCCGCAGGTTAGTACCGCCCTGGAAAAGGCGGTTACTTTGTTGTCTGAGGGTGTTCCCCTCCAGTACGTAACCGGTGTTGTGGAATTTGGAGATTGTCTGATCTCTGTGAACCCCGGGGTTTTGATTCCCAGACCCGAAACAGAAAACTTATTGCGTCTGGCATCGGATTGCAGAGGTCGTATCCTCGACGCGTGTACAGGGAGCGGGTGTCTGGCAGTGGCTTTAAAATCCGGTAATCCGCAAAACGAGGTATTTGCGTGTGACCTGAGTACCGTCGCATTGGAGACAGCCTCTGAGAATGCAGCGGTCAATAATGCGGAGGTTACTTTCTTTTATACCGATATCACCTGCGTCGCCAGGGCAGTAGAAGATGCTTTCGCAGCAGGAATCGTCCCGGGATCTCTTGACCTGCTCATTAGCAATCCGCCTTATGTTACGGAAAAAGAAAAAGTGCTGATGAAAGAGAGGGTATTGCATTATGAACCTTATATGGCTCTGTTTGTTTCAGACGACGATCCGCTCTGTTTTTACAGGGCCCTTTCACAAATTGGGATGCGCCTGCTTAGGAAAACCGGGCGAATGTGGCTGGAAATCAATGAGTCATACAGTATTCAAATTAAGAACCTGCTTATACGGGACGGATACAATAATATATCGGTGCATAAAGATTTTTGTGATAAACCAAGATTTATTGAGGCTACCCGGTAGTACGTAAGATATTTTTACTTATTTTTGTTCTACAATATGGAAAGAAATTCTATGATCAACAGATGGTGGTGGCCCGGAAAAGAAATTTCCCGCGTCGCATCTGTGGCATAGCATAGATAACATCATCATTAACTTAATCTGCCCTCTTGCACGCGCAAGAGGGTTTTTTTGTGCCCAACCCAAATAAAAAAACATCAATATTATGAAAACAACCAAAAAATTTGTTCTCCCAGATCACGAGATCCCTATGGCATGGTATAATGTGCTTGCCGATCTCCCTGCTTTGCAACCCATGTTGAATCCCGTAACTAAAGAGCCTTTGAAGCCATCCGAGCTGGAGCCTATATTTGCCAAAGGCCTTATTGAACAGGAATTCTCAAAAGAGCGATGGATAGAGATCCCGGAAGAAGTCAGAACACTTTATCAGATATACCGTCCGTCTCCGCTGGTACGTGCCAGCGGGCTGGAAAAAGCACTTGATACACCTGCCCGTATCTATTTCAAGAACGAAAGCGTATCGCCGGTCGGATCTCATAAATTGAATTCGGCTCTTCCGCAAGCCTATTATAATAAGATAGAAGGTATTAAACACCTGACAACAGAAACGGGAGCCGGACAGTGGGGTTCTGCCATTAGTATTGCCGCAAAACACTTTGGCCTTGATATAGAGGTGTTTATGGTTCGCTTAAGCTATGATCAAAAACCTCATAGAAAAATTGTGATGCAAACATACGGAGGTAAGGTAACCCCTTCTCCGAGTAATACCACCGAAGCCGGACGCAAATTCCTGGCCGAGCATCCCAATACACCGGGCTCTTTGGGAATGGCCATTTCTGAAGCCTGCGAGAGAGCCGTAAGCCAGCCCGATACGCGCTATACGCTGGGAAGTGTACTGAATTTGGTCATGCTGCATCAAACAATTATTGGATTGGAGGCGGAACGCCAGTTTGAGATGGCTCAAGACTATCCCGACACCATTATCGGATGTTTTGGAGGTGGATCCAATTTTGGAGGACTTAGCCTGCCGTTCCTGCGTCACCAGCTGGCCGGAAAAAAGAAATTCGATTTCATTGCCGCCGAAAGCACCGGATGCCCAAAACTCACAAAGGGCGAATTCCGCTATGATTACGGCGATACGGCTGGCATGACTCCGCTTATTCCCATGTACACCTTAGGATGCGATTACGAACCGGCTGCCATTCATGCCGGGGGATTGCGTTATCACGGAGCGGGAGCTATTATGAGCCAGTTGCTGAAAGACAAGATCATACGTGCCATCGATATTGATCAGCACGAATGTTTCCAGGTGGGTGAATTATTTGCCCAATGCGAAGGTATAATACCTGCTCCCGAATCTACTCACGCTATTGCTGCAACAATAAGGGAGGCTTTGAAAGCCAAAGAATCGGGAGAAGAAAAAGTTATTCTTTTTAACCTTTCGGGACACGGGTTGCTTGATCTTTCCGCCTATGAAGATTTCCTTAACGGGAAGCTTTAACAAGGTTCAGGAATAAAGGCAGGAACGTGTCGTCTCCGGCCGATATGAGGCCTTCGGGATGAAATTGCACCCCTATCACATGGGGATCGTTTTTCATTTCGATGGCCTCAACTATTCCATCTTTAGCGTAAGCAGACACCACAAAACCCGGAGCTACGTCTTTCACAGCCTGGTGGTGATATGAATTTACCCTCAGTTTTCCGGACCCGGCTACGTCGGCGCCAAGGATTTCATACAGACGGCTGTCTTTTTTTATGGAAATAGAATGTGTGCCGTACTCACGAGGCGCGCTTTGGCGGTGTTTAACCGGGTTTTTGCTCTTGGCCTGTGAAGGAATGTCTTGATACAAAGTGCCTCCGAAAGCCACATTTATTACCTGTTCGCCCCGGCAGATTCCCAGCACCGGAATGCCCCGGGCCACAGCGGCCCTCACCAGGTGAATATCAAAAAAGTCCCGGACAGGTACAATTCCGCCCGTAGCCGGAACAGGTTCTTCTCCGAACCATTTCAAAGGATCAATATCTTCTCCGCCGGTAAGAATGAGTCCATCAATAGATTCTATCATACGCTGAATAACCTGGGGATTGTCCGTTACCGGCAATATGACAGGAATGCCGCCGGCTCGCTGAACCGCCAGGATATAGGTGTTTGGGACATTGCATTCTCCCGTTTCATAAGTTGCGGAAAGCCCTATGACAGGCATTTTTTCCTGGGCGCCGGAAGAAATGGAAACCAGCGTAACCAGAAGTGACAGGATAAGTATTCTTTTCATTTTGATGCCCTCCAGAGACCCATATTTTCGTTTTCGCCAAGGTCGAGATCGAACGTAATCACATCTCCTTCCATAAGGAATTTCAGTTTGAACCCGGCACCTCCCGAACGAAATCCAAAACAATGGGCATTTATATGAGTTAGTTTGTGTTTGCGATTGGGCCAGCTTTCCGGCCCCAGAGTGATATACAGGTCGCCTTCTTCCAGAGTAATGAACGCTTCGCCCAGGCATTCGTGACGGTATTTACCCACGTATTGTCCGTATGGAGCCGATGTCTCTTTTACCTCAGAAGCTTTGGCAGCCGCTTCTTTATCTGCCTCATTTTTATTTTCTTCCAGGTATTTTTTCAGATATTCCTCACTGTAGTCTGTATAAGGCAAGTTCATGTAATGGTCAATAATGTGGCGCATTATGGCATAACGCGGATCGGAAGGGGGTTCGCAGTTACTCAGCCACATCATTCCCAGGTTCAACTCGGGCACAAAAGCACATAATGCGGTGAAACCCCATGTGGTCCCGGTGTGGAAATATACCCTGTATTGATTATTCTGCTCAATAAACCAACAGGGTGCGTACACAGTGGTCTTGGTATGGTTTTGCGATGTGATGAGTTGTCCTTTGTGCAGGTATTCCATGGAAGAGGGTTGCAGAAGCGTTTTTCCGTCCAGGGTGCCATTCGAGAGGTGAAACCGGCTCCACTGTATCATATCTGTAACCGTGGAGCTAATACTGCCGGCAGGGCCGATAGCCGTCAGCCAGTGCAAGGCCTGTTCTTCTCCTTCCATGGGATTGGTGCGGATGGTACCGTCCCGGTATACCGTTTCATGAGGCGTATTTCCTTCTGCAGCACTTGTGAATCCCGATTCATTAACGAAGGTGCGGGTCATGCCCAGAGGGTCAAAAATCCGCTCCTGCAGGTTTTCTTCCCAGCTTTTTCCGGTAACCGATTCAATGATCCTCTGTGCGACCAGGAATATGATGTTGTTATATGCATAGGTAGTTCTTGGACTGGTGGCTAACGGCATATATTTTATCATGTCAAAGACATCATCTCTGTCGTAACCCAGGCAGGGAATATATGTTCCGCCCTGCGAGGGAAGGCCCGTCCGGTGAAGAAACAGGTCGCGTACCTGCAGGTTATCGGTAAGCCAGGGATCGAACATTTCAAATTCGAGCAGATACATTTTTATCGGGTCTTCCCATCTGACCAGGCTGTCTTCTACCATCATAGCCATTAAAGTAGCTGTAAAAGACTTGGTTACCGACCCAATTTGAAACACAGTGTTTGCATCCACAGCCCGTCCGCTTCCTTTAAATCTTTCGCCAAATCCTTCTGCCATGACCATTTTATCGTCTTTAATAACGGCAAGCGCAGAACCAACAATATTCCAGTCTTTTGCCACTTTTCGGGCATAGGCGGCAAAGTCCTGCGCCATCAGCAGAGAAGGCAGCAGGAGAAGAAGAATCATTAAACGTTTTTTCATAAAGTAAAGATATAAAAATTTATCTTTGTATTATGAGTAAGGTAAAAAGGGCCTGGTTCTGCCAGCATTGCGGTGCCGAGTCTCCAAAATGGCTGGGACGTTGTCCTTCGTGCGGACAGTGGAATACATACGTAGAAGAGATTATTTCCGGAAACGAAAAAGAGAACCTTCCGGCGCGTAACGCAACCCCGTTACGTTTTGGAGAAATCAGGCTGGAAGAACAGGAACGTCTCTCGCTTAATAACGGCGAAATGGACAGAGTGCTGGGAGGAGGCCTTGTGAAAGGGTCCCTGGTATTGATAGGAGGCGAGCCGGGCATTGGTAAATCAACACTGAGTCTGCAGATCCCCCTGAACAATCCGGGTTTGAACACACTATATGTATCGGGCGAAGAATCGGCGCGGCAGATCAAGCTGCGTGCCGAACGGCTGTCTCCCGGGGATAAAAACCTGGAAGAAAACGGCAACTGTATTGTGCTGTGTGAGACGTCCCTGGACCATATCCTTGTACATGCCGGAGAGATTAAGCCTCATCTTCTGATAATTGATTCTATACAGACCGTTTATTCACAGACCGTTGAATCTTCTCCGGGTAGTGTGACACAGGTTCGGGAATGCGCCGCAAGACTTTTAAAATACGCCAAGGAAACGAACACCCCTGTTCTCCTTGTGGGACATATTACTAAAGAAGGAAACATTGCGGGACCCAAAGTGTTGGAGCATATTGTGGATGTAGTGCTGCAGTTCGAGGGCGACAACCGGTATGCCTACCGGATGATCCGCAGTATCAAAAACCGTTTTGGCTCCACGGCGGAACTGGCCATATATGAAATGACTCAAAACGGGCTCAGAGAGGTGACCAATCCTTCCGAAATGCTTATTCCCATGCACGACCAGAATCTGAGTGGTATTGCGGTGGCGGCCATGCTAGACGGAACCAGACCGTTCCTCATAGAAACACAAGCACTCGTGAGTACAGCTGCTTACGGTACACCACAACGGTCGGCCACAGGATTTGATATCCGTCGCATGAATATGTTGTTGGCCGTACTGGAAAAGCGCGCCGGGTTTAAATTGTCTGTAAAGGATGTTTTTCTGAATATGGCAGGCGGTTTAAAGGTGTCGGATCCGGCTGTGGACCTGGCTGTGGCGGTAGCCATTCTTTCTTCCACTTTCGATCTGGTGGTTTCACCGCGTTGGTGCTTTGCCGCAGAAGTGGGATTAAGCGGAGAGATCAGGCCGGTACCGTATTTGGAACGACGCGTGGCCGAGGCGGCTAAGCTGGGCTTTGAAAAGATTTTCGTCTCGGGGTACAACATACCCAAATCTTTACCCGGCAACATTGAGGTAGAAAAAATAAGCGGCATGGCCGCTTTATGTAAGCAGATCTTTTAGAATTTTACAGACATTCCCGCGTTGACGACTCCCTTATATCCCCAGCCCAGGTCTGCAAAAACACCCAGGGTGCCTCCCCAGCGTACATGTAACGGGCTTAAATGATATGCGAAACGCCAGCGGGCGGTGTCGGCAGATACGTCTTTTGACATTTCCTGCATCATTTCCTGATCGTCAATCCATCTGGTCATACCTACGGCTGCCTGAGCGGACATTTCCCACAGTCCGCTGCGGAAATAGACCCAGTTCCCCGTTATCAGACCGGTAATGCTGAGCACTGTGCTGCGAAACACCGGATTGGAGGTGCCTTTTTTTGACATTTCAAGCATGGCGGCACTTAGCCCCAGGTATCCTCCAAAACTTACGTAAGGAGACCGATAATAATTATAACCGAGAGCGAAAACTCCGGTATAGCCGAAACGCGAAGGTTCATATGTATTCCCGTCCCGGGCAACAAGAGACGTATGCCTGATCTGGGTGCTGAGCTCCTGGAAAGTAGGCGCTCCGTATTGTACGAAGACCTCGTGTTTGCTGTAGGTGATATAATCATAATCACCGTAATACTGTGCTTTGGCTTGTTGCGTGGCAAACAGGCAGGCAATAAAGGAAAGCAGCAGCAGATTCAGATACTTTTTCATTGGATTTCCGGTTTTGTTTTATTTTTTTTTCTGGCAATACTAAGGTGAATAACTGCGAACAAACCTGTCATCAGCATAGTTACGGCCTGTGATTCGTGGCTGATGGTGGCAAAAACCATACCGCTTGTCTGGGTAAGTCCGTACACGGCAACCAGTGCCAGGCTTAATATAAAATGGAAGGCGCCTATACCGCCCTGAACAGGGACTACCCATCCAAAACTCCCCACTACCATAAGAAACAGGGCGTCGGTGAAATCAAACTGATCTCTCAGGGGCGTCGCCAGAATGGTACAATAACTGGTACATACATAAAGGAACCACATAAGCGCGGTCAAAAAAAAGAAGTATCCCTTGCGGGGCATCTTTATACTGTCGACTAATCCTTTCCAGATACCTTTCAGAAAACCGAGGATCTTATGGGTTATATTTAATTTTAAAAGAGGGGCGCGGAAAAAGTATACGAGCAGGATAAGCAGTGCGGGCAGGCCCAGACACAGAACAATGGCCAGCCAGGTGGAGCCGCCCAGGGAATGAATGAAAGGTTCCCAGATTTGGGTAATCATAAAGTTTCCGAATACATCTATCCTGAGTATGGCTACTGCAACGGTTATAACTAAAAGGCAAAGTACATCAAAAGAGCGCTCGGCCACCACAGACCCGATTACCTTATCGAATCCCAGACCGGTGCGTCCTGCGATCACACCACACCGGGCAATTTCCCCGGCCCGGGGCAGGGCAAAATTCGTCAGGTAGGCCATGCCTACACCGTCGAATGTATCCAGCCTTTTAACCGGTTTGCCAAATCCCAGAAGCATTATTCTCCAGCGTGCCGCACGGACGTAAAACGAGATAGCCCCTACCACAATAGACATAAAGATCCAGAAGTAATTCGCTGTTTTCAGGCCTGCTACAAAATCGTTCCATTTAATTCCCCTGAAAGAAAAATAAAGCAGCACAAGGGCCAATGCGGCAAATAGTACAATACGCAAGAGTTTTTTCCAGTTCATAATCATACAAAGGTACAAAAAAAGCGTATTCGGAATTTTTGACTATTTTTACATTTTAAGTTGATCATTCATGAAATCTATATTAGGTATCGGGAATGCCCTCACGGACATTCTGGCCTTATTGCCCGATGATTCGTTGCTGGAGCGTTTCCACCTGCCTCACGGCAGTATGCAGCACGTAGACGCCCAGACAGCCGAAAAAATATGGACCAGTCTAAAACCAATTGGAGTCCAGTATGTCGCCGGAGGATCGGCCGCTAATACAATTACAGGCACCGCCGTCCTGGGCATGCCCTCGGGGTTTATTGGGAAGGTCGGAGACGATGAACTGGGGTCTCTTTTCTATGCAGATCAGCACCGCAACGGCATCAGGTCATTTCTTCTAAAGGGAACACATTCTTCCGGAAGAGCCATGGTCTTTGTCACCGAACCCGATGCCGACAGAACTTTTGCCGTTTACCTTGGAGCCGCCCTTGAACTGGTTCCGGATGATCTTACTCCCGAAATGTTCAAAGGATACGATTATTTCCATATAGAAGGCTATCTGGTACAGAATCAACATCTGGTGAGAAAAGCCGTACAACTGGCCCGCGCGGAAGGAATGATCATCTCTATAGATCTGGCCAGTTATAACGTAGTGGAGAGCAACGAGGCTTTTTTGCACGATATTGTAGAAAATTATGTGAATATTGTATTTGCAAATGAAGCTGAATCGTTGTCTTTTACAGGAAAAGAACCCCGTGAGGCATTGGATGAGATTGCCCTGATATGTGACGTGGCTGTGGTCAAGATTGGTAAAGCCGGCTCGATGATCAGGAGCGGTAATGATTTTTACCGGGTAAATGCCTGGCCGGGCATATCAATAGATGCCACCGGTGCTGGTGATTTGTATGCTTCGGGATTTCTTTACGCTCATTCACTGGGTCTTTCGCTCCAAAAATGCGGAGATATAGGATCTATGATTGCGGCCAGGGTGGTGGAAGTTGTGGGGCCAAAAATTGATATTCCCAGATGGAAAGCTGTCAAACAGGAAATAAGACAAAGAATACAGGACCCGGAATGATGCACAGTCCAATTATAATAGCAGGACCCTGCAGTGCCGAAACGGAACAGCAGGTAAAAGCGGCAGCACAGCAGCTGGCGCCTTTCCGTATGCCTGCCTCTGCAGGAGGAGAGGGAATATCGTTCTTCAGATCGGGTATATGGAAACCGCGAACAATGCCCGGGGGGTTCGAGGGCGTGGGGCAGGATGGACTTCCCTGGCTCAGGGCTGTTCAGGACGATTATAACATCCCTGTGTGTACCGAGGTAGCCTCGGCCCGCCACGTGGAACTGGTGAGAGAGGCCGGTCTTCGGGCCGTCTGGATTGGGACCCGCACTACCGCAAATCCTTTTCTGGTGGAGGAAATTGCCAGGGCGCTGGATGGCTCGGACATGCATGTTTTTGTTAAGAACCCCATTAACCCCGATCTGGGACTCTGGCTTGGTGCTGTGGAACGGGTACGCCGGGTGGGAATTAAGCATGTATATGCCATTCATCGCGGCTTCAGTGATTATCATGTGGGGCAGCTGCGTAATGCGCCTCTATGGCGTGTACCTATTGAGTTTAAGGTGAATATGCCCGAAGTGCCTTTATTGTGCGACCCGTCTCATTTGTCGGGCGATACGGCCTATATACCCGATCTGGCCCAAAGAGCTCTGGACTTGAATTTTGACGGGCTTATGCTTGAAGTGCATCATATGCCGTGTGAAGCTTTGTGTGATGCCAGACAACAACTGGATCCCAATGCATTTGCCGGTCTTATGCACCGATTGCAATGGAGGCGATCTGCCCCTTCTGAAGACATCCGTTCGGAAGAAAAGATACTTCTGGATGCATTACGCGCCCGGATAGATGTCCTCGATGAAGATCTGGTAGATATCCTGGCACAGCGGATGTGCCTGGTAGATCAGATAGGTGAGGTTAAGAAAAAAGGAGGTATTGGAATAGTGCAGATAGAACGCTGGAATACCGTGTCTCAACATACGCGTGACCTGGCTGCTTCTAAAGGATTGGATACCGCATTTATTGAAGAAATTTACAAAGCAATACATCAACTGTCAATTAAGAGACAAGAGGAGGTTATGCACCGATGAGCAGAATATGTTTCAGCCGTAATTTGAAAGAACTTGCTGATTTGTTGCCGGAAGGGAAACAGGTGGTTGTTCTGTATGATAAGGCGGTTTCTGAATGGGTAAAAAAAGCCGGATTGCCCGCCGCCCTGTCCATTGGGCTCGAAGGCGGCGAAACCCTTAAACAATGGGATGCCGTAGCTCGGGTGGTAGATCGTTTTATGAACGCAGCTGTAGACCGTTCCTGGTTTTTAGTTGGCATAGGCGGAGGTACTGTTTGTGACTTTGCAGGTTTTTTGGCCTCTATCTATATGAGGGGAATTTCGTTCGGATTTGTTCCCACTACGCTTATTGCACAAGTGGACGCCGCACTGGGCGGTAAGAACGGCATACATTTCGGATCCTACAAGAATATTCTGGGCTGCATTGTGCAACCTGCCTGGATCTTCTGCGATCCGGACCTGCTCAGATCGTTGCCTCTGCGTGAATTCCGGTGTGGTTTGGCCGAATGTGTCAAACACGGGGCCATTGTCTCTGAAACGTATTTTAGGTTTATCGAAGAAGAAGTAGCCGGATATGATCCTGCAGAATTGCCCGATGCTACGTTAGACCGGCTGGTTAGGGACTCACAGCAGATTAAAATGGATATTGTGGAAAAGGATCTGTATGAACAGGGAGAACGCAGGGCACTGAATTTCGGACATACTTTCGGACACGCCATGGCTGCCGAAGAACCGTCCCTTTCACACGGTCAGGTGGTTTCCAAAGGCATGGTAATGGCTTCGAGACTTGCAGTAAGAAAGGGCCTGCTTGAAAAAGCCGAATGTGAAAGATTAGAAAAGGTACTGGCCCGCTGCGGTCTGGAAACGGAGTATCCGTATCCAGAGAACAGGCTACTGCCGTATATTCTACATGACAAAAAGCGTCAGACGAATTATATATGGCTTGTGTTGCTCAGACGGATAGGTCAATACGTGATAGTAAAGGAACCTGTTGACTCATTTGGTTTATAATGAAAAATCCGGGTGTAAGTATTGGAAAAGGGTGGAACAATCTGCTCGCCGGTTGGTTAACCCGCGCTCCCTGGGTAGAGTTGCGTCTGGACCTGATGGAAGATATGTCGCCGGTTGCCCTTGTGGCGCTACGCATGCGTTGTATGGGAAAAGAACATAAAATCATGCTCACCTGGTCGTGGACCGGTCAGAGAGAACAGCCGCTCGCCCTCTTCAGAGAAATCATCCCGTGGCAGGTCGGGTGGGTGGACGTTCCTATGGAAGCACCCTCGGATTATCGCATGGAACTCGCCTCTTTGGCAGAAGAGTGGGGCGTCAGGACAGTTTATTCCTGTCATTATTTTGCACATCCGCAACAGACAGTGCCCTGCGTGGAGCAACTATCCCGCCAGGCCCGTGAAGCTTTTGCTGAGGGTGCCGGTTATGTAAAATTCGCCGTGTACACATGGACAAAGGAAGAGACAGATAAGCTGCTTGAATGGTGCGACCGGATAAATGAAGAATTTACGGGCGAGAAAAGAGTCACGCTTATGATTATGGGAGAATATGCGCTGATTTCCAGACGCATTGCTATTCATAAAGAGTTTCCCTTTGTCTATTCTGCTCCCGACGCAGACACAACTACCGCACCCGGTCAGCCAACGTTTCAAGAATTATTGACGTAGCTCCGGTGCGCGATCTGACATAGGCGGCAGCTTTTTTCCCCGAGTCCTGCATACTTTCCGGATTGTCCAGCCAGTTCCGGAAATGGGATAACAGCCCGGCATATTCTGTATATGATCTGGCGGCTCCTATCTCTGTCAGCTCTGCCGCTTCCCTGAATTTTTTATAGTTCGGGCCAAAAAGTACCGGTTTTCCGTGAACAGCCGCTTCCAGTGTATTATGAATACCCGAGGGATTGAACCCGCCTCCTATGTAGCATAGCGTAGCGTGACGGTACAGCGAGGAAAGCAATCCCATGCAGTCAATAACCAAAACTCGGGAACAGCTTCCTTTCTGAGGAGCGGAATAAAATTCGGGATTCCATTTTTCAAACCGTGCGGATATCCCGGTCAGATGTGCCGCATGTATTTCGTGTGGGGCCAGTATCAGTTGAAAATGAGGAATTTCTTCCAGAAGCCGGGCCAGCATATCTTCGTCCTCGGGCCAGGTACTTCCGGCGACCAACAACGGGGTAGCCATGCGTTCAATAATCCATGCGGGCGTATTGTCTCCTTTGGTTATTGCTACCACCCTGTCAAAGCGGGTGTCCCCGGCTACCGTAACGGGCAATGGCAACTTAATATTTTTTTGCAGTAAATCGGCGGATGAGTTATCCTGTACAAAGATCCGGGTGTAACATGTAAGCATCTGCCGGTGGAACATCCCGTACCATTTAAAAAACGGCTGTTGGGGACGGAAAATGGCAGAAAAAAGATAGGTGGGAATATGTCTGCGCCTGAGAGCGGTAAGGTAAAAATACCAGTATTCGTATTTGACAAACAGGGCGGCCGCCGGTTTGACAACATTCAGGAAGCGGGCTGCGTTCCACGGACTGTCGAGCGGAAGATAAAAAACATAATCGGCTCCCTTATAATTTTTCCGTACCTCATATCCCGATGGCGAAAAAAACGTCAACAAAATACCGGATCCAGGGTATTGTACCCGCAATGCTTCCATGACCGGTCTGCCCTGTTCGAATTCTCCGAGAGAGGCACAGTGGATCCAAAGTATATCCCGGGAGGATCCCCGGGGGAAAGCGTTTTTGAGCTTTGTCCACTGACCTCTTCTGCCGGCAAAAAATTGTCTGGTCTTCTTCATGCCGCAAAGGTATGGATTTTAAATTACCTTTGCAGAATGACAAAGAAACAAAGAAGAAGAGGTGTCGCAGTGCTGGTATTGCTGCTGTTGGCCGGCTGGACCCTGTTCCGCCTCATGCCTTTCTACCTGCCTTCAGAAGCCGTTCCGTTTAATGGGGCTTTTTGGTATAATCCCTATGAGGGACTTACCCGGGGTGAAGGGAAATGGCTGCGGGCAAATTTTCATGCGCATTCCAATGCATGGGGAAAAATGACCAACGGGAGCAAAAATACGGTGTCTGACATCATGGCAAAATACGATTCGCTCGGCTATGATATTATTGGCATATCAGATTATCAAAACATTACAGCCACTCCTTGTTCTGTTTTCATTCCGGTCTATGAACACGGTTTCAATATCCTTAAGACCCACCAGGGATGCCTCGGAGCCAGGGAAGTCTATGGCTGCGACGTGATTATTCCCCAGACACGGTCTCAGAAACAACATATTATTAATGCTCTGAAAGAAAGATCCGAATTGGTTGTTCTTAACCATCCGGGGTGGATGGGCGGATACTCTGTACGGAATATGCAACAACTGACCGGGTATGATCTGATTGAAGTTCTGAATGATTTCTGGAAATCGGAAAACCTCTGGGACGTGGCTCTTTCTTCAGGAAAACCGGCCATGATGATTGCCGGGGATGACGCTCACAATGTGTTTAAACCTACCGATATTGCCCGTGACCTTACCATGATCTATGTACGTTCGGGACAGGTAAAACCGCAGCATATCTACGATGCCCTCAAAAACGGAGCTGCTTATGGATTGGAGGTGACCCGGCGTGCGGCCCGTTCAATGGTCCCTGAAAAACGCCGTGGCCTCGATTCCCTTCCAGTTCTTCAATCCTGCATTGTCCGGGGTGACAGTCTGTGTGTTTTGCTCACAGGGGAAGCCCTTGAATATACATTTATTGGCCAGGACGGGATAATATTGTCCACTGTACCTGAAAATACGGCAGAGCCTGACAAGGATCTTCCCATAATATATAAATTGCAGCCTCAAGATACGTATGTGAGGGTCCGGATACTGCTTCGTGACAGTTCTCTGCTCTACCTCAATCCCGTTATGCGAACGGCACATCCAGGAATGAAACCGCCTATGCCGGAGGCCCGTAAAAGGCAACTATTTACTATCTTTGCCCAATGATAAGGAATCTATTGCTGCAGACAGGTCAGTATGTGTTGCTCATGAAACGGGTTTTCAGAAAACCCGAAAAATGGAGTATTTTCTGGAAGCAGTATATTGCAGAAACCGAAAAACTGGGACTCTCCTCGGTAAGCCTTATAGGGATTATCTCCCTGGCCATAGGCGCAGTGCTTGTCATTCAAACTTCCTATAATATCGAGAACCCGTTTATTCCCAAAATGTACGTCGGTTACATGGTGAGAGAAAGCATGATCCTTGAATTCTCCTGTACCATGGTGGCCCTCATTCTGGCCGGAAAGGTGGGGTCCAATATATCGTCCGAAATAGGAACCATGCGCCTTACAGAACAGATAGACGCCATGGAGATGATGGGGATTAACTCCGCCAACTACCTGATCCTTCCCAAAATTGCAGCTGCCTGCGTGTTCAACCCCGTTCTTATGTTATTCAGCTTTATGGTAGGGATAATAGGCGGGTGGCTTATAGTGGCACTGACCGGCATGATTACCCTAAGCCAATACACAACCGGGCTGCGTTTTGCTTTTAACGGGTTCTACGTTGTGTATGCCATTTCTAAAATGGTAGTGTTTAGCTTTATTATGGTATCTGTAGCAGCCTCATACGGATATAAACCAAAAGACAGTTCTCTGGAAGTCGGCAGAGCCAGCACCCGTTCTATTGTTGCCAGCTGCCTGCTCATACTTATTGCAGACCTGATGTTAACCCAGTTATTGCTCAACTGATGATATTTGTCGAGAAAATCAACAAATCCTTTGGAGAGGAGAATGTTCTTAAAGATGTATCTGTCACCTTTGAAGAAGGAAAAACCAACCTGATCATTGGAGCGAGCGGTTCGGGCAAGACCGTCCTGCTAAAAGCAATAGCCGGTCTTCATGGGATAGATTCGGGTCGGATCCTGTATGACGATATAGTATTCAGCGCGTTGAACGAACAAGCGCGAAAAGTCATCCACAAGCAGACGGGCATGCTTTTTCAGGGTGCCGCATTGTTTGATTTTGCCACAGTAGAAGAAAACGTACGTTTTCCACTCGATTTTTTTACCGGATGGACGGCAGCGGAAAAGCGGGAAAGAGTGGCTTATTGTCTTAACCGGGTTAATCTGTACGGGGTGGAAGACAAGTATCCTTCTGAATTGAGCGGCGGTATGCAAAAAAGGGTGGGAATTGCACGGGCCATAGTTATGAACCCGAAATATCTTTTCTGCGATGAACCCAATTCCGGACTGGATCCACAGACGGCCATATTGATAGACCGGCTTATAAGTGACATTACACATGAATTCCACATGACCGCCATCATTAACACGCATGATATGAATTCGGTAATGGCCATTGGGGAAAAGGTCGTGTTCATATATAAGGGTGAAAAAGCATGGGAAGGTCCTCCCGGAGATATATTTCAAACCGGCAACAAAGAATTGAACGATTTTGTCTTTGCTTCCGAAATGGCTAAAATGTTACAGCAGGTCAGATCCTGAAACGGATGCCCAACTCCATTTTAAACTGGGTAGGCTGAATGGTTCGTATACTCTTGGGCTGGTCGTTATCGAAATAATGGGATACGGTGGGTTCAAGATAAATGCCAATAAGATCGGAACATTTATATTCTATACCCAGACCCCCGAACACAGACCATTGTACTCCTTCGACTGCCTGACTCTGGCGGGTGCTCACATTATTAAGCTGGCAGATGTATTCATCAGAAACCGCTTTATCAACGGCGCCTCCGCCAACAGCGTAAACAGACAGGTACCTGTTATTCACGGCATGAAAATAAATGCCTACCGGAATGCCAATATAATGGGTGTTTTGGTCCACAATATATGATTTATCTGCCGTATGGACCTGGTATTCTCCCCGTAACAACGTGTATGTGAATGATGCTCCCACAGAAAGCCATCGGTTGAACTCTTTCTGAACATTAATACCGGCAGACAAAGGGGTTGAAAAATGGGTGGAAATCACGTTCACGTCATCTTCCGTAAACTGATTGGCCAGGTAATCCGGGATTCCCAAATTTGACAAGTCGCTGCCGGCAAGGCTTAGAGGTGTTTCCCACTGCGATGTATATGTAGACGGAGTGAAAAGGTAGTTGCCGTTTATAGCTCCCTGGTAAGAAAAATTTGCCGCAGTAATCCATTTATTATTCAGATGTTTTCTGGCAGGGAGATCGGGCATAATAAAGGAACTGCGGTTATCCGTTTTTTCCTGCGGAGCCGGTTTTACCTCTGCAAATACAGGATCATCTTCCTGTTGAGGGGTTTCCGGCTGAATGACAGACGGGACCGGCACCTGACTTTCTTCCGTGTTTTGTGAAAGTGTTGCTGCCATTTTTTTCCGGGAAGGCATAAATATTACTTCAGAAATCCGAGGTACTTTAGAGGTACGGATATCCATGGGATCGGGCTGATTAAGATCTGGCAAAATGGGCGGAATAATTGCTATGGCACCAGGTTGAGGTACAGGGCTCCGGTGAAGCACAGGCGTAAAAAGTGTAAGTAACAGCAACAGACAGGCTGCAGCAGAGGTGTACCAGATCATTTTCTTCCGTCTCATGGCCGCATGCTTTGCCATTCGGGCCGAGAGGGCTTCCCAGTCCCCTTTTTCTTCCGGGTCGGAGAAATTATAAACCTTCTCCTTTATAAGTTTATCAAATGCGTCTTCACTCATAATTAAGTGGCACTAATGGTTTGTTAATTGAAAGATAAGCACGTCCGAAAAATAATGGTCCGAATTCTCTGACTTCTTCTCTGGTTAAATCAAATGTAGGCAATACAAAATGAATATATTGTGTGTCTGAAGGATAGGAAACGTTGTATCCTTCTCCCGGAGCATTTATAATCATGCGGAACTCCTGGGAAATGGGAAACGCTATGGTCTTGGCACAATAGAATCCTGTCTCATTGGTGGTTACCGGATCTTCCATTCTTAGAAGAACAGAGAGATCTTTAATAGGCTCTTGTGTTAGCGAATCGGTCACAATACCTTCCACAATAAAGATTGCATAAGGATATTGCCGTGATGAGAGGGAATCGGAAATGGATCCCGAAGGCATAAACGGCAATACATCCCTGCACGAACACAGTGTCCCGGAGATTATTATCAGGTATAATATAGCCTTTTTCATCACCTTTGTTTATCCAGTTTATTCTGTAGCCAGTTTCTTGCCCTGGAGTACTGGGAACGCGAAGTACTTTCACTGATGTTCAGCATTTCCGCAATTTCGTGATGGGCATAGCCCTCCACGGCGTACATGTTAAAAATCGTACGAAACCCGGTCGGCATCTCTTCTATGCAATCCATAATATCCCGCGCCGATATATTTTCTATTATATTTCCCGATATCGTAGTTTTGCCCGCCGTTACGTCAACCTGCTCACTATAACGCAACACGTCATTCTTCCGTAAATAGGAGAGTGAAATGTTAACAAAAATCTTTCGCGCCCAACCTTCAAAAGAACCCGTTCCGGCATACATCCCTATTTTATCGAATAATACGACAAAACCATCCTGAACCAAATCCCGTGCGGTTTCCCGGCTCCCGACATATCGCGTACAAACCGCCAGCATTTTTGCGTAAAGACGCTCATATAAAGCACATTGAGCTGCCGGGTTTTTTTTAACACAGGCAGCTATAAGCGTACTTTCCGGTATGTCTTTTGTAAGATGAAATTTAGAGCCGGAATGTTGCATTGGTTTAAGAAAAATAGTACAGGCTTGAGCAAAAGTAAAATAAATAATTGAATTGAACGAATTGTGGTAAATTTGCCATATGAAGAGGATCCTATTTGTCATTGTAACACTATTGACGTTATCTTCCTGTGCCTACAGGAAGGAGATTGCTTCTGAAGAAGCCGGACTTTTTTTTCACCAGGGACTTAAGGCATACTACCTGGGAGACGCACCATATGCAGAAGATTGTTTTAAACGAGTCATAGCCAGGGACAGGGATAATGATGCTGCTTTTTTCTATTTGAGCAGGTTGGCCTTTTTCAGAGAAAACAAGGAGGCGTCAGATGAATATCTGCAAAAAGCCATCCGCTTGCAGCCTCAAAATTACTGGTACAGGCTTCAGGCAGCAAAAAACGCTGTCATAGAAAACGACATCCGGAAGGCCGAAACGCTCTATGAATCTTTAAGGGGAACCTTTCCTCACAAGAATGAGTTGCTCTATGATATGATCAATCTGTATATAAACGACAAACAGAACCCAAAAGCACTTTCGCTGCTCGACACGCTGGAACAACGTGAAGGCAAGACGGAGTCCGGTGTTTTATTGCGGTTTAACTTTATTGTGAAGGATCAGCCGGAAAAAGCCATTGAATTGCTGAAAGAGTATACAACAGAGAATCCGACCCCCCGCGTCCTGTGTGTCATGGGAGATTACTATGCCGGAGGGAACCTTATTGAGGAAGCAATGATCTGTTACCAGCGCTCACTGGAAATGGATCCTACATTCATGCCGGCTCTTTTTGGTGAAGCCGAGGTGTACCGTATGAAGCGCCAGTTCGATCTGTTTTTTGAACACATCAACCCTTTCCTGGCGTATCCCGATGTAGATGTTCAGATGAAGAACGAATACCTGAAACAGCTCATAGACAGCAGGGGTTTTGTTACCACTTTCCAGCCGCAGGTAGATACCATGTTCCTTAGTACGAGAGAGGCACATCCTAAAGACACCACATTAGCTTATATGTATGCCGGATACCTTATTCAGACTCAAAGACCAAAGAAGGCCATGGAAGTGGTTTCGGATAACATTGCTTACTACTCCGATAACTACAGCGCCTGGTATCAGACTCTGGCTGTGTTTTATTATCTGAAAGAATGGGATACATTGTCCGCCTATTCGTCTGCTGCTCTCAAAAAGTTCCCCGACAATGTAGATTTCAGCAGTATGCACGGGCTGTCCCTGTGGCAAACAGGAGATGTCTCCGGGGCAATAAATTGTTTTGAGAATATCTTGTTGTTATTGAAAAAGGAAGATAAGGCCAACCGAATCCAGACCCTTGCGCTTTTGGGCGATCTTTACCATGAAATCGGGAACAGCCAGAAATCTTTCCTGGCCTATGACGAGGTACTGAAGCTTGATCCGTTGAATGTGCCGGTTCTGAACAATTACGCCTATTTTCTTTGCATCCAGGACAGGGATCTTGAAAAGGCGCTCAATATGAGTAAAAAAACCATTGAGAAGGAACCAAATAATTCCACCTACCTGGACACTTACGGGTGGATACTTCATTTGTTGGGCCGCACGGCAGAAGCCCGTGATATTTTAAGACAGGCAGTAGCATACGGCGGAAAAGAAAGTGCCGAAATCCTAAATCACTACGGAGATATTTTAAACGCGCTGAACGAACCCCAGATGGCCATAGTATACTGGCAACAGGCCTTCGCACTGGAACCCAGGGAAGAAATAGAGTCAAAAATCAGGATCAATAAGGCAAAAGAACAATAAGATGAAACGCGGCCTGCTGCTGAGTTGTTGCTTATTCATCGCCACTGTGTCGGTTTTTGCACAGACGATAGATGATATGCAACATAAGAGTTCAGAGCTTCAGGCCGAAATCGCCAGACTGCAACAGCGAATAGCTCTTTCCTCAGATGATATAAATGGGCAACTGAATAAATACAGAATGTCCCAGCGGCTTATTGACAACCGGCAGGAGTTGATTAAAGGGCTGGATGGCGAGATTACTTTACTAAATACAGATATTCAGAAAAAAAATGCAGAAATAGTCCGCCTGGGACAACAACGGGATGAATTAACGGGAGCGTATGATAACCTGTTGCAACAGGCGTACAGGCACAGAGACAAAAAAATGTGGCTTATGCATGTGCTTTCCAGCGAAAGCGGCGGACAGGCTTACAGGCGGTGGAGGTATTTTAAAAATTACAGTGATTTCATCCGGGATCACGTGAAACGCATAAAGGAAACAGAAGCGCAACTGGCCCTTGAGGAAGCCAGTTTGAAGGAACTCCAGAACGAAAGGGTAAAAGCCAGGGAAAAAAGGCAGGCCGAGGTAGACCGGATGCAATCCGAGCAAAGCAGCCTTGACAAGAACATAAAAAAATTGCAGCAGAACGATAAGCAGTTGAAGGCGGAACTAAAGAAACGCCGCCAGGAACAGGACAAACTCAGCCAGGAGATTAAAAAAGCTTTGGCTGCCCTGGAGAAAAAAGATGCCGTCAAAGACGAGGCGGCCATAAAGGCAGACAGGATTCTTTCTGCTGACTTTGCCAAAAACAAAGGACTTTTGCCGTGGCCTTTGGAAGGTGCAGTTGTTGTGGAGCGTTTTGGACTTATTATTGACCCAAAATGGGGTTTCCGATTCGATAATAAAGGAGTAACACTTTCTGGCAGTCAGGGAGCCGATGTGAAATCCGTTTTTAACGGGGTGGTTGCAAGCGTCTGGATGGATAAGCGGGATAGTTACCTTATCCGTATATTAGTGAGTCATGGCGAGTACAACACCATTTATTGCCATATGGTGGATGTGGTTGTTAAAGAAGGAGATAAGGTCACTACTGGGCAAAAACTGGGGACCCTTTCACCTTTAGGCGAAGGAATATCCTATTTTCAGCTTTTACACAAGAGTACCCCGCTCAACCCAGCCGAGTGGTGCCGATGAATTCCCTGATTACGGAAACATAGGGAATGTACTGTTCTTCCTTCGGATGTATTGGTATGAAATAACTCAGGAAATTCATGAGCCGTATAGCTTCGGGATAAGCAGCCGATATTGGGGTAATACGGTGCAGCAGCGGCTCGGCATGGGATTTCAGAACGGCCAGTTCATAGGGAAGAGCTGAGTTGAACATGACATCTGCTTCTTCCTGGAAAGGAAAAATATTCTGACGTTCACCGTAACTAATGCTTGGCCAGCGCAATATGGTTTCTTCTGCCGACGTTCCCCTGAACTGTGCGTCCCTGACCATTCTTCTTATCATACGGGTGTCTGTGGTGGATATACGGTTGTTTTCGTCCATAGACAGTGAAGTCAGTGCCGATGCATAAATCTTATATTTATTCTTTGCCGGAACGTCCCGGGTAACTATAGGATTGAGTGCATGGATTCCTTCCATGATAAGGATCTCATTTTCCCCCAAAGTCAGTTTCTTTCCTATGAAAGTGCGTTGTCCTTTTACAAAGTCAAATACAGGGATCTCTACGGTCTCACCGTTCAGCAACTGCTTAAGTTGCCGGTTGAGGAACGGGACGTCCATGGCTTGAAGGTTTTCATAATCGTATTTTCCTTCTGCATCGCGCGGCGTATCTTCGCGGTTTACAAAGTAATTGTCCATTTCCAGCACAACGGGCTTCATGCCCATAATCTTCAGCTGGGTGGCAATGCGTTTGGATGTTGTTGTTTTGCCACTGCTGGACGGACCGGCTATCAGCACCAACTTCACGTTCTCGCGTTTGGCCAAAATGGCATCTGCAATGGCCGCATAACGTCTTTCATGGAAAGCCTCCCCAGTGAGGATGAGGTCTTTGACTTCTTCGTGTTGAATCTTCCTGTTAAGGCTTCCAATGTCTTTTACCCCCATAATATTACCCCATTGCATATATTCTTCAAAGACATCGGCCAATTTATGCAGTTTTGGCGGTACATCTACCTGGTCGGGGCTATCCGGTTGAGGATACTGAAGTAAAAACCCGTTGTGAAAACGCACCAAATGGAACACCTTTAGGTACCCCGTAGAGGGGACAAGCGGCCCGTAGAAAGTGTCGGCATATCCTTTCAGATAATAAACCGAAGTGAAAAAATGACCGCGTGTTTCCTGAAGCAAAGCTTTTTGTGTAAATCCGTTTTCACGAAACAGATCTTTTGCCTGTTCCATCCTGATTTTTTCTCTGGTAAAAGGCAGATTGGCAGCGACCATTTGTAGCATGGCAGCTTCCAGAATGGCCATATCTTCGTCGGTTTCCTGACGTCCGTCGGGAAATTCAAGGTTGCAATACAGTGAATTGGTCACCGAAAACGAAATGCGCAGCCGGGCTTCCGGGAATACATTCCTAACGGCACGCTGGAGCAGAAAAGATAAGGAGCGAACATATGTTCTCCGTCCGTCGGGATGTGTATAGTCAACAAACCGGATATCATGCGGATTAAATAATTCAAAATCGAGACTCTTGAGCCGGTTGTCCACCAGGGCGGCCAGATATCGGGGAGCGTCTTTGCCGTTCTGCTGAACGTTTAATTCATATAAAGTCTTCATCTATTGTTGAAGGTTAAGCCATTCATTAAGTAATTGTCCCGTGTAAGAGTGCAAATTTTTTGCCAGCTCTTCCGGGGTGCCGTACCCTACTACATTACCGCCGTCTTTACCTCCCTCCGGTCCAAGGTCAATGACGTAATCGGACGATTTTATGATATCGGGATGGTGTTCAATGACAACGACCGTATTGCCTTTATCGGTCAGTCTGTGGAGTATCCCCAGCAAAACGTTCACGTCTTCAAAATGAAGTCCGGTGGTGGGCTCGTCAAGAATGTAAAAGGTTTTTCCGGTAGAATGGCGCGACAGTTCCCCGGCCAGCTTTACGCGCTGGCATTCTCCGCCGCTCAGGGTGGTGGAAGGCTGCCCAAGCTTGACATACCCGAGTCCGACTTCCTGCAGCGTTTTGATCTTTTGCAGTATAGAAGGAACGTGTTCGAAGAATTCTACAGCCTGGTTTATGGTCATATCAAGGACCTCATAAATGTTCTTCCCTTTGTACCGTACGGCCAGCGTATCGCTCTTGTACCGTTTACCCTGACACACGGGGCAGGGAACGTGTACGTTGGGGAGAAAATTCATTTCAATGGTTTGCAGCCCGGCTCCCCGGCATTCTTCGCAACGTCCCCCCTTAACATTGAAAGAAAAACGGGATGCCTTGAATCCACGGGTTTTAGCATCGGCCGATGTTTCAAACAATTTGCGGATGTCTGCAAAAACGTTCGTATAGGTGGCGGGATTGCTGCGGGGCGTTTTTCCAATGGGAGACTGGTCCACTTCAATTACTTTGTCAATATAGGAGATCCCCGATATTGATCTGAAAGGAAGCGGCTGTTTTTTTGTGTGGTAGCATTTATGTGAAAGGATTGGGAGCAGGGTTTCGTTAATAAGCGTCGATTTACCGCTCCCGCTTACCCCGGTAATACAAATAAAACAACCCAGAGGGAAACTTACATTTATGTCTTTAAGGTTATTGCCCGTTGCCCCGCAAATTGTCAGTACTTTGCCGTTCCCCTTTCTGCGTTCTGCGGGAACGGGGATCTTCTTTTTTCCTGCCAGGTATTGCCAGGTAAGACTTTTGGAGGGTTTATCCATGAATTCTTTTATAGGTCCGGAATAAAGCAATTCTCCTCCTTTTCGCCCGGCGCCCGGGCCGAGGTCTACAAGCCAGTCAGCGCTCCGGATAGTTTCTTCGTCGTGTTCCACTACGATTACCGAGTTTCCGGAATCGCGCAATTTTTCGAGGGCTTTAATCAGGCGGCGGTTATCCCTTTGGTGTAATCCTATGCTCGGTTCATCCAGGATATACAGCACATTCACCAGTGCCGAGCCAATCTGCGTTGCCAACCTTATTCGCTGACTTTCCCCGCCGCTCAGGGTGCGGGTGGCTCGGCCGAGGGACAAATAGGATAACCCCACGTCTGTGAGGAACCGCAACCTGTCCCTGATCTCTTTGAGAATGTCTCCGGCAATTAAATTCTGACGGGAAGAAAGCCGGGCTTCAAGTCCTTCGAACCAGTCGGAAAGAGCCTGAATGTCCATGGCACACAGATGGGCAATGTGTTTTCCGTCAACCCTGAAATAGAGGGAACTTTCCTTAAGGCGGGTTCCATGGCAAAGCGGACATTCCACCTCTTCCAGGTACTGTTCTTTGGACGTCATACTGTCCTGCGTGTCGTCGTCGGATTGTTCCATACTGTTTATCAGTCCGGGGAAAGTCACGGCATATGTGCTTCCTGCGCTTGATGTGACATAAACGAGGCTTTCGCTTCCGTAAAGCAGAACGTCCATAGCTTCTTCCGGTATTTCCTCAATGGGCGAATGTAAGGAAAAACCAAACTTTCTGGCTACACCTTCCAACAGGCGGAAGATCTGATTCTCACGTAACTTGCCGAAAGGCGCCAGGCCTCCCTGGGCAATGGAAAGCGTGGGATCGGGGATAATCTTGTTCAGGTCTATCCGTGTTACGTAGCCCAACCCCTTACATTTGGGACAGGCTCCCAGAGGCGAGTTAAAAGAAAAAGTGAACGGAGCCGGCTCGGGGAGTGAAAGGCCGCTCTCGGGACACATCAGGTGTTTGCTGTAATGAGAAATGTTTCCTGTCTCGGTCTCCAGTACGGAAAAAGTGTCTTTCCCGTGATAAAGCGCTGTATTTATTGACTCCCGCAGCCGGCTGATTCCGGATTTATCTCCCTCTCCGGTTCCGTCCGGGGGTATAAGCTTGTCAATGACAATCTCTATAAAATGGTTTTTATACCGGTCGAGAACCATGTTATGAGTTATGTCTGTAAGTTCGCCGTCAATGCGGGCCTGCAAAAATCCTTTTTTCAGAATCTGCTCGAGCAACTCTTTATAGTGGCCTTTGCGTCCCTTAACGATCGGAGCCAGCAGGATACATTTTTTCCCACTGAACTGTTCTCCAATGAGAGAAACCATCTGTTCGGCGGAATAACGGATCATAGGCTTTCCGGTTGCCGGAGAATAGGCAACCGATGCCCTGGCATACAATAAACGCAGGAAATCATATATTTCCGTTATGGTGCCTACTGTGGAACGCGGATTACGGGCCGTTGTTTTCTGTTCAATGGCAATAATAGGACTGAGCCCCGAGATATAATCCACGTCGGGCCGTTGCAGGGTTCCCAGGTACTGGCGGGCGTAGGAAGAGAGTGTTTCCAGATAGCGTCGCTGCCCTTCTGCATACAATGTATCAAACGCCAGAGAAGACTTGCCGCTCCCGCTTAATCCGGTGATAACACACAGCGAATTGCGCGGGATCTGCAGGCTTATATTTCTCAGGTTGTTAACCCTTGCGCCTTCTATACATATATTACTCTGGGCCATGACAGGTTTTACAAATGTTGCAAGTAGGGGTTCTGGTGCCACTCTTCTGTAAGTGTGGTAGATGGTCCGTGCCCCGGATACACTACTGTTTCTAAAGGCAGCGGCTTAATGATCCGCTCAAGCGATTCTGACAACTGATCATAATTTCCTCCGGGCAGGTCTGTTCGTCCGATACTCCCGGCAAACAGGGTATCACCGCTTAACAACCAATTCCGGGACGGTATATAAAAACACAAGCCTCCCGGGCTGTGTCCCGGCGTATGGAAGACCTGTATCTCAGACTCTCCAAAGCGGATTACGTCCAAGTGGTCTATGGGTGTAATAAATGCATCGGGCTGCGGAATATTAAGCCCAAAGAATGACGAATAGGCTTCCGCCCGTTTTAGGTTAGATTCTTCCAGTTTATGCGCCAGGAAAGGAATATGATACGTCTTGAGCACAAATTCGAGACCCATAATATGGTCAAAATGACAATGGGTGTTGGCTATAAGTTTTGGGGTCAATCCATGATCTTCTATGAACTGTGCAAGACGTTTTTCCTCTGATTGCGTATAACATCCGGGATCCACGATTATACACTCATTTGTATGATCCCAGAGGATATAACAACAAGTTCTAAGATCGTTGAAATAAAATGACTTGATTTCCATAAATCGTTCTCTTTACTGTGTTCCCTCCAACATCGGGACAAATTGGTATGACCCGAAATCTTCTGTACGGAACTCGTTCTCATTAATTCTTGTGATCCTAAGCATCCGCTGGTTTTCTTCACCTACAGGGACTACCATACGGCCGTTCACGGCCAATTGCTGCAGCAGCCCCTTGGGGATGTCAGGAGCACCACATGCAATCAGAATGCCATGAAACGGAGCAAACAAAGGCAACCCGGCAAAACCGTCTCCGAAGATCAGTCCCGAAGTGCCGAATCCCGCTGCTATCAGATTCTTTTGAGCCAGTATATGAAGTTCTTTAATGCGTTCTATGGAATAGACCTTATATCCCAGGGCTAAAAGAATGGCTGCCTGATAACCGCATCCCGTGCCTATTTCAAGCACTTTGTCCCATTTGCGGCATTCCAGTAAACAGGTTTGCATGGCTACCGTAAAAGGTTGAGAAATAGTCTGTTTGGCAGCAATAGGAAGCGGACGGTCTTTGTAGGCCAGGTGTTCCAGCCCTTTTTCAACAAATAAATGGCGCGGAACTTTTTCCATGGCATTGAGAATACTCTGGGGAAACGCATATTTTCCGGCCAGCTCCTGAATTAGCTGTTTTCTCTGTCCTTTTTGTATGAGGGAGTCTTGCATGTCATAAAATCAGCCTCCTTTCAGCGGAGAAAGGAGGCTGATAACTATTTTGGTTTGATTATTATTTCATTCCGTGATGAACGGCATCGTCATATTGCCTGAGTGAAGGATCTGCCTGGAAAGCTTTGGCTTTGTAATCGTTAGCCTTAGCTGTTTCGTTCAGGCGTGCATAGCATACTCCGGTGCAATACAGTACATAAGCATCTTCCTGGTTGAGTCCTTCAAGGGTTTTGAGGGCATCTTTAACCTGGTTCTGATTCATCAGGGCAATGGCGTAATTGATATCCCTGGCTTCAGCAAGGAGTTTGGCTGCCTGTGCATTTTGGCCGTTGTAGATAGCGAGTACTCCGCGGTAATATTTAGTAGCGTTGTTGTCACTAACGGTATCGAGGGCAGCGGAAGCCTTATCATACATGCCTTTCTTCATAAATACGCAAGCGCGTTGCAGCTGGATCATATCTTTTTCCTTCTGATCATCGGCTACAATAGCTCCGTCTTCAAGAATCTTTTCTGCATTCTCCAACTCGTTAATCTGAATGAAGTTATATGCCATGTTGATATACAATTCTACAGCATCGGGATAACGTTCAAGAGATCTCTTATAGAGTGCAATGGCTTTGTCGGGAGCCATTTCCGAAGCAGCACCAATGATATCGTTAGGTGTTAAGTATTCAGGATGATTGTCTGCAATAGCAAGAATCTCAGAAGATGTGAGGGCAATAGGCTGGAAGTTTACTACCACGGCACCGTAACGGAGTAGAGGCATCATAACGTTCTTTACTTCCTGGTTGCTTGCGATCTCTGAACGGATTTGCTTTTCAGCTTCTACGGGATCTGAAGACAGCCTGAGGAATTTTTCGGCCAGCTGGTCTTTATTGCTTATGTTGGATTCTTTTATGGAAGTATAGAATTCATTCCAGAAACCGAGGCCGGATGTGCTGGAGACAGTCCATGCACCGGCAGGAATATCTTTTTGATAGCCTTGTTCTTTCAGCGCTTTTTCAAAGAAATTGCGTGTGTTTTCAGCACGTTTCTTAGCAAGAGGATCGTTTATACGGGCCATCCCTTCGGGAGAAGCGTTCCCCTGTACATCTATCTGGGTAATGACAAAGTCATCGCGGTCTGTCAATTGTTTGAGTGAATTGAGCGTGCGGGTAATTTCCGGTTGTCCGGCAATAGCTTTTGTTACCGTAAATCCGTTTACCGGAAAGTATACTTTACCCCGGAGGGTGGCACGGACATCAGATTCGGAAGCCACGTGTGCCATGTAAACAGGAAGAACGGGAGACAGCGGAACTACAACAGGCCAGCTGCACAGCGGCAGAACCATTTCTTCTTTGCTCAGACAGTTATAGGTCCACGCACGTGATTGAAGAGTGGCTGTTGCCAGACCATCGTGGTAAGGCACGGTAGTGCTGTAGCAAATTACCTGGGGTACGGACCAGTCCACTACCGGGTAATTTGTATCTACAACGCCATATCCCTGAACGGTATAGTAAGGAAGTTCCTTCACGTCGCCGTTGGCGTAAAGAATTGAAGGCATGATGCAGAAAGTAATGCGTTTTTCAAAATAATTGGCAGGTACTTCCACGCAGAAAGAAATTTTTACGGTACCGTTTTGTTGAACATCAAATACAGGTTCTCCACAAACAATCCCGGAATAATCGGCAGGAATCCTTGATGTTGCACAGGAGGCGGCAACAAAGCACAGTGTGCTCAGGATGAGAACGTTAAAAATTTTCTTCATGGTTATTTAGATTATGTAATAGTCTCTATCTATCAGGGTTATATGCAAAGTTAGGAAAATATTGCCATACAACAACAATTTTTGTTAATTACCTGTTAATTGTTTTTAGGGCGCTTTTTGCATATATTTGCTAAAGAAAAATTATCAGTCATGCATATAGCCGTTGCAGGAAATATTGGAAGCGGGAAAACGACTCTCACCCGTTTACTATCAAAACATTACGGATGGGTTCCCCGGTACGAGGAAGTGGTTGATAACCCTTACCTGGCTGATTTCTATGAGGACATGAACAGGTGGTCATTCAACCTCCAGGTTTTTTTCCTTAACCGCCGGCTGGCGGGAATTGTAGAGATAAGCAAGACCGGACAGACGGTTATACAGGACCGTACTATTTACGAAGACGCCTGTATTTTCGCCACCAATCTGCATTCCATGGGCCTTATGTCCACACGGGATTTTGATAACTATATTAAGTTATATGAACTGATGATCTCTCTTATCCCGGCTCCGGATCTGGTTGTTTACCTGAGGGCTTCGGTACCCACATTGGTGAGCAGGATACAGAAACGCGGGCGGGAATATGAGAGTTCCATAAGACTGGATTATCTGAAAGGCCTGAATGAAAGATACGAGGCCTGGATTGAAAAATACGAAGGTCCCAAATTAATTTTGGAAGTAGATCACCTTCAGGTGGAGGAGAATCCGGAAGATCTGAGCGTTGTCATAGACAGGATAGATGCACGCCTGCACGGCTTGTTCTGATATGCGTTCCTCCGGAGGGATTTGAGGCGGTTGTATAAGGCACGTGCATTCGGGCACGTAAATGATTTGCTTGTGTTATGTTGGTGAGGACGTATGGAGGTGCGGTATATGGTATTGACGCCATTACCGTTACTATTGAGGTGGATGTTTCCCCCGGTATTAATTTTTTTCTCGTAGGGTTACCCGACAGTGCCGTTCGCGAATCGCAGCAACGGATCTCAACGGCAGTGCAGTCTGTGGGACTCAAAGTCCCGGGTAAGCGCATTGTGATCAATATGGCCCCGGCCGATATCAGGAAAGAAGGATCTGCGTACGACCTGCCGCTGGCCCTGGGCATATTGGCGGCTTCGGAGCAAATAGAAGCTTCGGCCCTGGAACATTTTGTTTGCATGGGTGAACTGGCGCTTGACGGATCACTCAGACCGGTCCGGGGAGCTTTGTCCATTGCGCTTCATGCCCGCGCCTGTGGGTTTGACGCTTGTATTTTTCCTGCCTGCTCGGCCGGGGAAGCGGCTGTCGCAGAGGGTATTCACATTTTTGGAGCTGACCACCTTTCCGGGGTTCTGGATATTTTGAACGGGCAGGGGGAACCAGTCTCCCCCTGCCTGTTGGAAAACAAAAGCACTACCGGGAGTTTGCGTGAAGTACCGGATTTCGCTCTCGTACGGGGACAGGAACAGGCAAAGAGGGCTTTGGAAGTGGCGGCCGCCGGATCACATAACGTACTGCTATCGGGCCCTCCGGGTGCGGGCAAGACCTTCATGGCCAGATGTATCCCCGGGATTTTACCTCCTCTTTCCATGGACGAGGCTATGGAAACTACCCGTATTTATTCTGTGGCAGGTATCCCGGCCGGAGAAGGAAGTCTTATGATCCGGCGTCCGTTCAGGGCGCCTCATCATACGGCTTCGGTTATTTCACTTACCGGCGGAGGTGCCGGCGCGCTCCCCGGAGAGATCTCTCTGGCACATAACGGAGTACTTTATCTGGATGAGCTTCCCGAGTTTTCAAGGAGCGCACTGGAAGTTTTGCGGCAGCCGCTGGAAGACGGATATATCCAGCTGTCCCGCGTACGCTATAAAGTCACATATCCGGCTAAATTTATGCTTGTGGCTTCCAGAAACTTATGTCCCTGCGGATTCCTGGGACATCCCTGCAAACCTTGTGTCTGTACCGAATATCAGATACAGCATTACCGGAACCGTGTGTCCGGGCCCTTATTGGACCGAATTGATATACAACTGCAAGTTAAGCCCGTAGAAGTAGAAGATCTGATACCCGGTGGCCCGAATACGGCATCCGGCACCGGACAGGCTGCTTTTCAGGGAGAAACCTCGGCGCAGATAGCGGAACGGGTCATCGCTGCGCGGAAACTTCAGACAGAACGGTTCAGTCGGCTCCAGGGGGTTTACTGCAATGCACAGATCCCCGTGGGGAAGCTCCCGGTATTCTGTGCCCTGGGACCGCAGACCACCGCCTTTCTGAAACACGCCCTGCAACGGCTGCAGCTTTCTGCACGCGCTCACCACCGGATCCTGCGGATTGCTCGAACTATTGCCGACCTGGAAGCCTCCGAAACAATAGACACCTGTCACCTGGCCGAAGCTATTCAGTACCGGTAACGGTGCAGAGAACAACCCCGGCAGACCCGGAGTGCCGCGCAAGAGAAATTTTGGAATTTTCAAATGCTTGATAAATAAGTGTTTAACATTCGCAAATTTGACGTTGCGCGGTAATCCGGGTTTACCCTACGCAAAACACGTGCTTTGCCTCCGAAACCCCGCCACTTTTCCGTTTTCACACAAGCGAAGAACACTATAAGATATTTAGAAAAGGGAAACCTCGCGCCCGCGGAGGGAAGGACCCATTGGCGACGCCAATGGGAGGTGTTTCCCGCTCTAAATATCTTGTGGCCGTTCTTCACCGTATTAAAGAAATGCTATGCAAGCTAAGGAATTGCCTGGTTGCACCAGCAACTGGGAAGTCAACGCGTAACAGAATCCTGAATTATACATTAATTTTGCGTCATTGAACTGATTGCACAATGGAACTGATATTCACTCTTGGACAAATAGAAAAAACGGCCAGACAATTGCTGGATTACACAGGCCGGCAGGGAGTCGTGGCCTTTTACGGTCAGATGGGAGCTGGAAAAACCACATTCATTAAACAATTATGTGCCGTACTAGGGGCCGAGGATATGGTGAACAGTCCTACTTTTACACTGGTTAATGAATACCTGTCTACCGATAAAACGCCCATTTATCATTTTGATTTCTACCGGATAAACAAACTGGAAGAAGCCGCAGATATGGGTTGCGAAGAATATTTCTACGCGCCAGGGGCCCTTTGCCTTATTGAATGGCCCGAGCTAGTGGAACCCCTGCTGCCGGAAGACACCGTGCGTTTGCAGCTGGACGTGCTGCCGACGGGGGAGAGGAAAATAAGCCTAAAGGTCTAAGGCTAAATTGAATTTATTGCGTAAAGAGGCAAGTTTGTCATCCAGCCCTCTTCTTTATAGTCGGACAGGGATGTTCGAATTGCCTTGCCAGGCTTGTATTTATCGCAGAAAAACCTAAAACTGACCGATCTGAGATTTGTTCCCGATTTTACTTCTATTGGTATTATCTTTTCCTCGTTCTGAATTACAAAATCTACCTCTGCTGTGCTGTTGTCATTTGTCCAGTAGAAAATGTCATTTTCTTCATTCAATATAAGTTGTTGCAAAACAAAATTCTCGGTTAAAGCGCCCTTGAATTCCTCAAAAATAGCATTTCCATCAAGAATGGTTTTCAGCGGAAGTTTTGCCATTGCTCCGAGTAGTCCAACATCGTTATGATATAGTTTAAAAGCAGCCAAATCCTGATATGCAGAAAGCGGCATATCGGGTTTTGAAATGCGGAAACACTGATGCAACAGTCCGCAATCGAGTAACCATTGAATTGCCAATTCAAATTCTTTTGCCCGTCCTCCTTCTTTTAATACACCGTATATAAATTTTTTGTTTTCTTTTGCCAGCTGCGAAGGTATTGATTTCCAGACCATATTGATTCGAGGCACAATATCTTTAGGTGCATGCTTTGAAAAATCCTGTTTGTAAGCTGTCAGAATTTGTCTTTGAATATTTCTGGCAATACGGAAATCCCTGTGAGTAACAAAATGTGAAACCACTTCCGGCATTCCACCTATAAAAAGATAATATCGCAAATAATTTAATAATTTGTCTTTGAACAAAGTGACTATTTTCCAATCGGGATTAACAAGCATCTCTGCCAGACGTTCCTCACCGAGAGCTATAAGAAATTCCAGGAACGACAAAGGATTCAAATATAGAAAATCAACCTTTCCAACCGGAAAAGATGTGTTTTGGTGTAAACTCATTCCCAGAAGCGATCCGGCAGCGATAACGTGATATTGTGGGGCATCTTCACAAAAATATTTCAACATGGTAAGCCCGCCTGTAGCTGCTTGAATTTCGTCAAAAACAATTAATGTATTGTCAGGAGTAATTGCCGATTTGGCGAAAACCGAAAGAGAAGTTAAAATCCGTTGTATATCAAAATCTTCTTCAAAAAGATTTCTCACTACCTTCATTTTCTCAAAATTGATATACACAGTTTGTTTGTATTCCTGTCTGCCAAATTCTTGGATTAACCAGGTTTTGCCTACTTGTCGTGCACCTAAAACAATAAGCGGCTTTCTGTGTTCACCTATTTTCCAGTTAATCAGATTTTTAATATTCTCTCTATACATTTTTCTCGACCATATTTGGTCGTAAAAATACATTTTTCTTTCGTTATATCAAAGAAAAGATCTAGAGGATTTCCCCAATGCAGGCGGTTTGGCAGAGGGCCTCTACCTGACCGCAGGCCTGGGGGTTGACTGCTACCAGCAAACCGCCGCTTGTCTGGGGATCACACAACAGGAATTTGATCTCGTCCGGAAGGGCTCCGCCCGAAGGAATGCCCACGGTAACCGTATTATCTTCCGCTGAATATGCCATACGATGTCCGTAGCTGGCATAATTCCGGTGGGTACCCCCGGGAATGCATCCGGAACGGATGTATTGCTCAATACCGGCAATAAAGGGAATGTCATCTACCCGAAGTCTTGCGGTAAAGGGACTCCCGTCAACCATTTCCAGACAATGGCCCAGCAGACCGAATCCTGTAACATCTGTCATGGCATGGACGCCTCTCATCAGAGCCAGTTCCTGCCCCAGATCGTTCAATTTGGTCATAAATCTCATGGCTTCTTCGCAGTGTTCCCTGGTTGCCTGTCCGAATTTGATTCCGGTACTAATGAGACCTATGCCCAGAGGCTTGGTCAGATATAACCTGTCGCCCTTTCGTACGCTGTTATTGCGCTTTACCCTGGATGAGTTAATAATGCCTGTAACCGCCAGTCCAAAGATAGGGTCGGCGCTGTTAATGCTGTGTCCTCCAGCCAGCGGAATGCCGGCATGAGAACAGACTGTCCGCGCTCCGGCTACAACTTCTGCCGCCACACTTGCCGGCAATTTGTCCAGGGGCCATCCCAGGATAGAAATAGCCATAAGGGGACGTCCTCCCATGGCATAGATATCCGATATGGCATTGGTCGCGGCAATCCTTCCGAAATCAAACGGATCGTCCACAATGGGAGTAAAAAAATCGGTTGTACTGATCACTGCCCGTCCGTTGCCAATGTCGAATACTGCCGCATCGTCTTTAGATTCGTGCCCTACCAATAGTGAAGGGAACGACTGCGAAACACAGGTTTGGGTATGCAGGAGGCTTCCGTGCAGGATTTCCTCCAGTTCTTTGGGGGCTATTTTGCATCCGCACCCGGCTCCCGGGCTGAATTGTGTAAGCCGAATGGATTCCATGGACATTTACAAGGTAATTACTTTATCGCTCTTGGTTTGTACATCAACAATATCCTGCATGGTTCCCGCCGTTCCGGCAGACAATGCTTCTGTAATTTTCAGATAGTTAAGGCAGGTTTTGCATACCACAATATGTACCCCCTTTGCTTCTAATTGTCTTAATGAATCAATGACAGGTGATCCGTTGCAGCAGAGTTTGACTCCTTCTGCGTAACAACAGATAAAAGAAGGTATAGTGTCATTTGCAATCAAAAGGTTCAGGTAATTAGTGATAAGTGTCAGTGCAAGTTCTTCGGGGGCATTCCCCATCCCGTACCGGTTCAGCACAAGGGTGAATTTCTTATTCATTATTATTTATTTGATTTCAATCTTGTTTCAATCTGGAATGTATATGATTTGTCGTAATAGGCCAGACAAATGCCCAGGGCCGTCCGAAGGTCCCCGTGATGACAGGCCTCCAGCGCCTGATGGCACTTCTCGTAACCAATGCGTTTTTCTATTTTAAGTATAGATTCACTGAGTAATGAGGGCATGAACCCAGCGTATTCCTGCATGAGACGCTCAATACGGATCTCTGTGGGGGTTTCAAGCAGATGAAATTCTGCCTGTTGCATTCTTTCCCATAATCCCTTGGGGATGGAGCATTTTCCCACATTCCGGCTCTCATCCTCAAGCCATACGGGACGGAGAGGATCAAGTTGCGAGAATTCGTGGAACAACATGTTTTCGAAATGTTCTGTACTGGGCTGAGGCGGCATGCCCAGCCCACCAAAGGCAGATCCTTTATGGTTGGCCAGGCCTTCCAGGTCTATCACCTGTTCTCCTTCTGACTGCATTTGAAGAAGCCGCTCTGTTTTTCCGCTGCCGGTAAGGCCTCCCAAAATGATTATCCGGTGTGGAATGTGATTAAAAAAATCAAGAACCAGAGAACGATAAGCTTTGTATCCTTTTTCCAGGGTAAAACAACGAATCCCTGTTTGTTCCATAAGCCAGGCAACCGCCCCGGAACGCATACCGCCTCTCCAGCAATGAACAAGCAGCTCGTTTTCTGTTAGATCAAGTCCCGCACGGGCCATTGCTTCCAGCCTCGGCCCCACCAGTTCCAATCCCTTTAATACGGCGTCCCTGCGTCCTTGCTGAACATACAGGGTGCCTACCAGTGCTCTTTCCTCGTTGGTGAATAACGGCAAATTGACAGCCCGCGGAATATGACCCTGAGCATATTCCGCGGGCGTTCTTACGTCAATGACAGGCAATTCGAGCGACTTTGCCAAAAAGTCTTTAATGTCCAGCGGCTTTGACATGCCGCAAAGGTAGAAAAAACCTTTTATTTTTGTCTGCGTTCAACCAGGTAGGCGACCAAAAGCCCGAGTCCGCCAAAGAATAACGGGGTAGCCAGCATGAGGAAGCTGTTAATAAAGCCGTAGGTGCCATCAAAGCAGTCCGCTCCGTTATAGGGGAGCCAGTAGGTAAGACCCATCCAGACAACCAAAAGACCAAGACCCAGGCCAATCAGAAGGCATGCAGGGCGAAGAATGCCTTTGGGATCTTTCTTGACCATTACTTCCCAGGAAGGATTAAGGTTCTTGAAGGCGGCCAGTGTTTCGGGATCCATGGTGGCTATGCTTTCGAGCAATTTAACGCGTTCCTTGCGTGTGGCCATGCGATCCCAGATAGCGTAGATAAAATAGAAGATTGTAGCAACAATCAATACAGGTGTCAGTTCCATTTTTTTGTAATTTTAAAACGTTAAACTTTTAATAACTCGTTTCTTTGACGCCAGACCTTTCTTTTGGTTACACATGTAACCCGGGGACATGATTTGCGTCAAAGTTACGTAAGAAACACAGCGCGCCTGATATCCGTTGGAAGATAAATTATACATAGAAAAGGCATTAAAAGGAGACACCCGTGCATACGGCGTGTTGGTGGATAAATACCAGAGCCTTATATTTGTACTGGTAAGACGTGTCTGCAATAATTCCGACGATGCTATGGAAGTTTCGCAGGATGTGTTTCTTAAAGCTTACCAGCAGCTTCATACTTTCAGGGGAGCTTCTTCGTTTGCCACCTGGCTGTACCGGATCGCCTTCAATACAGCCATAAGCAGTGTAAGGAAAAGCAGTTCCGGCGGCAGGAACCGGGGTGCCTATGAAACGGAGATTAAACACACTCAGGATGCATGGGATGATGATCCTGACACGGAACGGGAAGCACAATTTGAAAAACTGAGACAACTTGTGGACGATTTACCGCCTTCGGAGCGATTGCTCATAGAGTTGTACTACTATAAGGAATTGAAGATGGAAGAGGTCGCATACATAAGCGGTATGACCGTGGCCAATGCGAAAGTTCGTATTCACAGAATCCGCCAGAAATTACAAACGGAAATGACTGTTTCTTAAAGACCGGTATAATGAAAACGATAGAAGAACAATTTTTTGCACATGAAAGGAAACAGCGGACAATAGAAGCGTCCGGAATGCCTTCTTTACGTGGGAATATCATTGAAATGCTGGACAAACAGGCTGTATCCCGCAAGAGGTTCCGGATTTGGGCCTGGATAACCGGCATCTCGGCATTTGCCGGGCTGTTTGTGTTTTCCTGTTTTTATTCCGGGGAAACCTACCTGTCTCTTTTAAGTTGGATAGAGCGTACGGCCGTTTCCTTGTCAGAAGCTGTGTCGGACACTTTCCGTCAGATTGTGGCCCGGATGGGTGAAATGGTGTCCGGGTTTTTTACCGGGTTACCATTACCGGCTATTGAAAAGGCCACAACGGAAATTTCCGTGTGGCCCGTTCAGATCTGGTATGTGCTGGCCCTATTACTGGGGATTGTCCTGCTGGTTGGCGCAGACAAACTCATCCGGCACAAATTTCCGGCTTAATCGTTATTCATTTGCGGGATATCTACTGTGTTTTCATAATCTCCCAGTAAATAACGGGCAAAATAATCTCCCATGCGCCAGAAGAAATATTCATCCATATCGCCAAAACCGTGACGTTGCCCGGGTAGAATAAGCATATCGAACCGTTTGTTGGCCCTGATAAGAGCATTGGCTACGCGCAGGGTATTTCCTGGATGTACATTGTTGTCAATATCTCCGTGGATCAGGAGCAGACGGCCGCTCAGATTATTCGCCAATTGTGAGTTTTTTCCAATACTGTAGGTAAAGGTCGTGTCTCCTTTTGAAGTTATTTCTTCCAGGACACCATGGTGTTTTTCACTCCACCAGCGGTTGTATATGTTGTTTTCATGATTACCGGCGCAAGAGACAGCCACCTTGAAAAAATCGGGATATTGAAGAATTGCGGCGGTGGACATGAATCCTCCTCCGGAATGGCCGTGAATACCTACCCGGCCGGCATCTATGTAATTGTAGCGGGCAGCAAGTTGTTCAATGGCATATTTCTGGTCTTCAAGACCGTAATCCCTTAAATTACCGTAGCCGAAGTTATGATACCATTTGGAACGGTTGGGGTGTCCACCCCTGTTTCCTACCGAAATCACAACAAACCCCAACTGAGCCAGGCGGTCCAGACGGTTCATGGATTTGCTCCAGGATTGTCCGGGGCCTTCTACCTGCGGTCCGGGGTAAACATAGGTGATGATGGGATATTTTCGTGACGGATCAAAATCAAACGGTTTATACATAACCCCGTAAAGATTGGTTATGCCGTCGGCGGCTTTAACGGTAAAACGCTCGGGGAATTTATAACCGGCATCTGTAAGCAGGCTGAGATCTGCCGTCTCGAGTGACATGATCTTGCGTCCGTTCTGATCGTACAAGTCTGTCCTGGGAGCTTCATCCACCCTGGAATAATTAAGCACAAAATATTTATTGTTATCACAAAAATTGGCAGCCTGATGATAATCTCCGGGGGTCAGCAGACGAACTTCGCTACCGTCAAGTTTGGCCCGGTAGATATGTTCGAAATACGGATCTTCTCCCGGTTCACGCCCACAGGCCGAGAAAAATACGGTACTCGTAGCATCGTCCACTCCCAGTATTTGTTCCACATGCCAGGGCCCCGAGGTAATGGCGTTCTTGAGGGTGCCGTCCTGGTTGTATAGATAAAGATGTCCCCAACCGGTCCTTTCAGACCAATGGATAAGTTCCTGCCCGTTATTGGCCAGATACAAAGGTCTGGTTTCCACATAGGTATTCAAGCGCTCTTCTACAACGGTCAGGGTAGTGTCTTTGTCTAGAAGCACATTACACAGGTCTATGCGTTTGAGATCACGGCTGGTCCGGTAGAGGTAAAACCGATTGTTGTCGCCAAGCCATTCGCTTGATCGGTATTCATCGGAAAAAGTGCGTTTCAGGGTCGGTTTCCAGGCCAGGGAAAGGGACTGGTCCTTAAATGCTTCTGAGGGTATAGTGCGCCATGTTTTATCTTCCATGTTGAAGACCACGACAGACAACTGGGGAACGTCTTTTTCTCCCGGCATTTCGTATTTATAACGTTCCAGTTTGGGTCTGGGCTCGGCCAGTACATCTACCACAAAAAGATCTTTAACCTTTGTTTCATCGGAGCGAATGATTACAAAATGTTTGGAATCGGGACTCCAGAGAAGCCCCCATACGCCTGTACGTTTATTCAGTTCGGTAGAGTCTGCATAAAAATCTTCCGATCCGCTGCCAAAACTGAACTCCCTGGTGCCTGTGGTCGTCAGCCTGTGCTCCACAATGGTGGAATCCTTATCGTCCTTACGGGCTTTTTCAAAATTTTCCCAATCCATCCAGTACAGGTCAAAGTTTCGTGAGAACACCACGTATTCTTTATTCGGCGAGATATTGGCCCATGAGGGAACCGGCTCTTTCTTTTCCTCGTTCTCGAGCCAGGTCAGTTTGCGTGTGTTCCAATCGTATTCAAAGAAAAAAACGCGCTTTTCTTTGCCGTTTTTCTTTCCTTCTTCATTTTTTTCGGCATCTCCCTTGCTTTTTTTCTCTACCATTTCTGAGCCTGTGACATTGAACGTGAACGTACGGTCGTCTTTAAGTTTCAGTTCTTTAATGGGTAAGTGCAAAGCGTCAAACGGGTCTTTGGTTATTTTAGTCAGTTCGGCGGCCAGCTGATTGTTGTCAAATAATTCTTTCTTTAAGCCCTGATGGGGATTGACTACGTACCATTTTTTTCCTTCCGGGCCTTCATATTCGTACCAGAAAAGATCCGATGCTTTGAACCACGTGGGGCGGACATCGGTGGAGAACACCATTTTATTGACTTTCTTTTTGGAAAATCTGGCGGCCAGTTCGTAATTTGCCTTTGGGCGGGCTGCTTCGCGTTGCGGCTGAGCGTAACTTACAGGCAGGCATAACAACAGCAGGCCCAGTGTAACAAGGATTCTATTCATATAAGGATAAGGGTTTGGTTATTAATTATAGTTTGATGATTATGTTCTTCTTATATAAAGCAACGGCCATGAGGGTAAACAGGAGTACATAAATAACGGCAAAGGCAAGAGATCCCAGTTCGTTGTTACCGAAAACGGCGGCGCAAACATTGTTGTAAAACCAGCCGAGAACATTGGTCGTGGTGCCGTCCGGCGTGTTCCAGTGAATTACTCTGCCCAGGGTCTTGGTAAGCACTCCTGCCATAACAAAAGCGAACAGGGGATTCCGCCCCAGCGCCTTAAACGGATAAAACCATTTTTCTTTTCCCCGTATATCAATAAGATAGACAAAGAAGCCCAACATAACCAGCGTCCATCCGCCCGCATACAACACGTATGAGGAAGTCCAGAGTGCTTTACTAATGGGAAGGACTATGCTCCACACCATTCCCGCACCCAGGCTTGCCAGCCCGTACGTATACAGATTGGCAGCGGCTTCTGTTTTTCCCGTTGAGGTGCGAATACAGTGGCCGGCCAGGTATCCCATCAGCACCGTTCCGGCCCCGGTGATAATTCCCAAAAGGCCTTCGGGATCGAAAGGAAGACCGTAGCCGTGATAAATATGGTTGTCGCCCAGAAGCCACAAGTCAATAATGCCGGCAATATTGGTTTCTTTTGAATAGGGTTCTGCTCCGCCAAAGAAATAAAGAGCAGCCCAGTGTAACAGCAGCAGAACGCCAAGCGCGATGCTTATCCTGCGCGGTTTTTTGAGCCACAGTACAAGCGTCCCAGCCAAGGCATAAGACAATGCAATACGTTGCAATACGCCAAATATTCTTAAATGTCCGTAATAATCCGCAAGGTTTTGCCAGAAAGAAAGGTTATGATCCGGAAAAGGAGGATAGAAAGGAAACGCATTGAGCAACAGCCCGGTAAGAAAGATAAGGGCAGCCCGTTTGTATAGCTTTGAAAAGCCCTTGAACGAGAAAGCCAGGGCGGCTCCTACGACAAAGAGAAAAAAGGGAAACACCAGATCGGTGGGAGTACAACCAATCCAGGGGGCGTGGCGCAGCGGAGCAAATATATTGCTCCAGCTTCCCGGGTTGTTTACCAATATCATGCCGGCTACAGTCATTCCACGTAACACGTCGAGTGCCACGTAACGTTTGGCAGAAAGTAAGGAAGACATTTGTAGAATAGTTTTCTACAAATATATGTTATTTATTGGCAAGTTTCTCCAAAAAGGCCCAATGCGAAAGAAGCGCAAAAAACGACACTCAGTGCTGCCGTTTCTGTTCTCAGGACAGACGGGCCCAGATCGACCGGAACATAACCGCTGGTCAGGGCCAAGTCAATTTCCTCCGGTGAAAAATCTCCTTCGGGGCCAATAAGCACAATGAGGTCATTTTCCCCCGAAGACTTCATCCATTCATAAAGAGGTACCCTCGGCCTGTCGGTCCAGCAACAGGCAATTGCTTTGGCCGCGCGGATTCCTGAAGTCTCATTTATATAATCGGAGAAAAGTACGGATTCATGTATCCGGGGCAGCTGAGCTCTTTTGCATTGCTTAAGAGCAGATATGGCAATGCGTTCAGCCCGGTCAGTTTTGCAGGTTCGTCTTTCCGAGCGTTCGCAAATAAGTGGTGAAATATCGTCAACTCCTGCCTCAGTGGCTTTTTCCACAAACCATTCGAATCGTTCCATATTTTTTGTGGGAGCAACAACCATATGCAGCCGATAGGGACGGGTGCCGTACGAGTCTGAACGCTCCGTAATGGCAATACGACAAGCATATGGATCCGGATGGAGGATCCGGCCCGAGTACATGGTACCTTTGCCGTCAGTCAGTTTTACCGGGTCATTTTCCTGCAGCCTGAGCACTCGGACGCAATGCCGGCTTTCTTCCGGGTCGAGCGTATGAATAGGAAACTCAATGTGCTGGTTATAAAATAGATGCATAGTTGTTTGGGTAAACACTCTTAAGGTATCCACTCTTTAGGAACAGGGAAAGATTTGCCGGTTTTTTTATCGTACGTCGACATAACACTCCGCGAACGCACCCTTACGAGACCTTTGTCGTCTACTATTTCCTGGATCAGATGCACGCTTTTCTCTCCTGTTTTTTCCAGGGTTGTTTCCACAAATAATTGATCTGTAATAAAACAGGGTACCATAAAATCGAATTCCGTATGAACCAGAATCAATACTTTATGGTCGTTCATGAAATCCATGTTGTGGGGCATAATATCCCGCATAAATCCATAACGGCCGGCATCGCAGTAGTGCCCGAACATTACATTATTTACGTGGCCGAGCATGTCTATGTCGTTAAATCGGATCTGAAGAGCGAGCCTGTGTTTTTTCATGCCGATCAGGGCCTTATAATTTCAACTTCCCCGCCGGTCCCCAACTTTATGATGGACGAGGCTTTTCCCGTGGCTCCTGCTTCGAGGAAAGAGGGTGCACTCCAGTCCGCCTGTTTCATGATTTGCAGGCCAATACCGGAATATCGGGCCGGTGCTTTTTCTCCGCTGAGATTGGCCGAGGTAGAGAGAATAGGCCTGTGCAGCCTCCGGATCACCGACTGGCAGAATGCCTGGTTGGGTATGCGGATGGCTACGCTGCCGTCCGGGGCGCATACATCGGGAGCCAGGTTGATTCCCCCGGGATAGATAATAGTCAGGGGTTTGTCCGCCACTTCGAGTAACTGTTCTGCGATTTCGGGTATTTGTTCAACATAGTGCCCCAACATATAAAGGTCGGAAACCAAAACAATATAATTCTTTGTTGCCGGGCGGTTTTTCAGAACAGTGATCTTTTCTACAGCCGCGGGATTACAGGCATCGCAACCCAGGCCCCAGATGGTATCGGTGGGATAAAGGATAACGCCCCCGCCGCGTAACACTTTAACGGCCTCTTCTGCATAAGGAAGTATGTTTTCGTTTTGTTTCATATGTCCGCTAATAATATAGTCTGTTTTTACTCTTCCAGAAACGGACCAGAATAAATCCGAACACCATACCGCCCAGGTGAGCGAAGTGGGCGATATTCCCGCCGCCAATTAAACCCAGAACGAGTTCAATAACGGCAAAAATGATTACAAAATATTTAGCTTTCAGGGCAAAGGGGGTAAACATAAGTCTGAGCTGGTTGTTCGGGAAAAGCATGCCGTAGGCCAGCAGAATCCCGTAAACGGCTCCGGAGGCTCCTACCGTAGGAGTTCCCATCAGCTGGCGGTATTTCTCTACGGCCATGGTGGCGGCTGCGCCTCCTTCATTGATGGTGCTTACCAGCGAACTGGCTTCGATCCATTGAACACCCATATGCATGGCGGCAGCACCAAGTCCGGTGACCATATAATACAGGAAGAAACGTTTGGGGCCCCATATCTGTTCCAGCACGGCTCCAAACATCCACAGGGCATACATGTTGAATAACAGGTGCCCGAAATTCCCGTGCATGAAAATATGTGTGATAATCTGGTAAGGTTTAAAAAACGGCGAGGCCGGATAAAAAAGGGCAAAATGCTCTATCATGAATCCTTTGCTGATCATGGTCAGCAAAAGCATCAGAACGTTTATGATGATTACATTTTTGATCACCAACGGGATGCTGGCGAAAAACCCGCCCCGGTTATAAGGAGAATACATAGTCTAAACAAAAAATTTATCAATTTGGTCTTCCGGAACAATAGTCATACAAGGTTTCCCGGAAGGTGTGTAGTTGGGTTCTTTACAGGCGAACAGCCGGTCAATGACGGACTGGTACTCAAAAACAGGGTCATTCTCATTGGAACAGGCTTTCCTTCGTGCCAATATGGCAGCTATACGGAAGTTTTCCTGACCGTCGGGGATCCCTTGTTCAAGCCATTCCATGATCTCTTCCAAAGATGTCTGGACAGAGGTTCTGTCGGTAGGGTGATCGGCCGGAACACCCGTAACAAAACCGTTTTCGTCCGTTTCAAATCCCAGTCGCAACAGCTTTTGGCTATTCTCTTTAATAAATATAGCCTCTGGAGGCTGCAAGTTTAGTGCCACGGGAAAGAGCAGTTTATGTACGGACAGGGCCCTGTCCCCGAACAGCGGCAGCAGTTCTTCGTAAAAAATACGTTCCCATGCCCGCCGTTTATGGACCACAAGAAGTCCCGAGGCAACGGAAGTGACCAGGTATTTGTTCC
>Ga0172380_10000533_pt1 | contig 73118 bp, 62 predicted proteins | sample Leawe162metaG_FD_119747 | JGI IMG/M metagenome (GOLD analysis project Ga0172380, IMG submission 119747) | Leachate microbial communities from a municipal landfill in Southern Ontario, Canada - Leachate well 162 metaG | ecosystem: Engineered > Solid waste > Landfill > Unclassified | place... | reverse complement strand
AGGATGTTCTGGAGTTTCTGCACCAGGTAATCCACGTTCAGAAACGAGAAGCCGCCGAGGAACATGTCGATACCACCGCAGCCGGACTTCAGTTTGGGCAGCGAGGCAGTAAACAGATGATCATCGGTGTTCGCCCACCTGGCAGAGAAACTCCCTCCGGTGTAGTAGCCACGCTTTGACCCTTCATAATAGCTGGGAGAAGTGGAGCTTTTCTGCTGCACCCAGTCATCGACCCAGCCAGACCAGGAGAGTACCGGGTTCAAGGCAATGGTTGCCGCCAGGCAGGCAGCGGTGGTTCTGGTAATAACGGTTCGTTTCACACGTACACCTCTTTTCTGTTGCTGTAGGATCGGCAGACTCATGGCCGCTCCTTTTCCTGAAGACGGCGCTTTTTAACGTCGAAGCTGCCTCCCTTCTGGAATTCGTAGAGCGAATATTCCTCCGGGGAGATGTCACCCTTGAGGAGGCGCACGGCCCGGTATGCCTTGTCTTCGATCTCGTCGGCGGAAATGACGCCTGCCGAGACCGGTAGATAATCCTGGTTCCCTTTCTGGATCAGGATCAGGGTCGGCGTGATCTCCACGCTGAATTTGGCGGCGAGTCCCGGGTTCTCACTGATGTTGACCTTCTTCACGGTCCAGCCGGTCTCGTTGGTGAACCAGTCAAGGATGCGGGATTGCTCATCGCAGTAGCTGCAGTCAGGTCTCTGGAAATAAATCAGGGCAAAGTCATCCCGGTTGTCCCGCAGGATGCGCTGCCGCTCCTCATTGATCTGGGAGATCCGGGCCAGGTTGCCGGGAGTCGTGATCGGGTAGTCCTTCTTGGTGGTCAGTTCCGGGTACTTCTGCCAGACAAACTGAGCCACGTTGGAAAAAGCAAGCGCCTTCTTACGGGCGATTTCCTGTACCTCGAAGTACTCCTTCACGTTTTCTTCGCTCGGCTTCTGGACAGCCTTCTTTTTCAATACTTCGGCAAACTCCTGGAACTGGTCCGGATGCATATCCCAGATTTGCTCATAGGTGTAGTCCTTGAGGGACGGAACGGGCTTGCTCGGTTTTTTCTTTTTTGCCGGCTTCTCGGCCTGTTTCTCCGGCTCTTTCTGGTACCACCACCAACCGGTTGACGAATTGGTGTAGTATCCGGCAGAGGCCGTGGACACAGTCAATTGCAGAATCCCTGCAAGGATCAGTCTCCTCATTCGCTCTCCTCCGCCTGTTTGGGCCTGATATCCTTGACGATTTTTTTCAGGACCGGAGGCTTGGTGCTTTCCAGGTCTGAGGTAAGCACGCCGAAAGCATCTACCCGGAACGGGATCATGAGCTTGTAGAATGCCTTGTCGTTGCTCGACACGATTGACGCTCTCGTCGTGTAGTACGCATTGGTCATCAACTCGGTGGCGATGGCATCTCTGACAGCGCTCAGCTCCCAGACAACGGTATAGAGAATATTCCGTTTGGTTTCTTCATCAGCGTCAGCAACCAGGACCATCGGATCGCCGGCACTCACCTGATGGATAATCTCCCAGAGCGCATCAGGCTTCAGGTAGACCAAGCCATTTGGAAGTGATATGGCCTGCCATTTGACCCCTGCCGACGTTTTCTCCACCTGGTTGATCAATCCGCGGATAGCTTCAAGGATCATATCAGCGTCGAACCAGCCAGGAAGTTTGATCTTCTTGGGTGTGAATTTGCCAGATTCCGGGGAACCAAGGGGGTGATCCCATTCCTGGGAAGCTCTTTCGGCGGTGCTTGCCGTTTCAGGTTGCGGCAGGGCAATGAATGCCGGCGGTTCGCTCACTGTGGGACTCTTCATCTGCGCCATCTGGCCAAGGAATGCCCCCATCTCATCATTACGTGCCTCCTGATCACACTTCTTCAGACATGCGGTGAGAGGGTTGTTCGGTGTCATCTGGTGATGATTGCGGATGATGCTGTCGAGATCATCCCTGTTAGGAAGCGCGACATACTCCGGGATACTCGCAAGGATGATGAGCGCTATCTGCGGATGGTCTGCTGTCGAATAATACTGGCTGTGGTATGAGGGGATCTTTCCGATGTCGTGCGCCAGAGATACAATAAGAATCGTGGGCAGCATGATCCTTTCGGTATTCTTCTCGATGAATTTGCGAGCCACCCCCAGGGAGTGCCGGTACAAGGGCACAGTAGCCAATTGCGCAAGAGCAGCAGTTCCGTATGCCGAATCCGGATCGGATACCTGCTTGCCGACTCCCGAGTATTTCTTGATGCCGACTACCGACGGGCATGTCCCATCAACATCGAGGATCTTGAGCAGATAGATGATGACGGTCTTACGGTTACCTTTGATCAGTGGTTCCCTTTCCACAATGTCGAAGTAAAACTCTTCAATCTCCTGATGTCGGAACGTCGGACGGGGAACCGCCGCTTCTTCTTCCTCCTTTGGTGGGGGTTCCCGCCAAAGCCTGGACAGATCGATAAACTGGACGACATGTCCTTTCCATAACGGTGCGACTATGGAAAGGTTTGTGCGAGGGAAGTCGTCATCCGGTTCCAGTTCTGACAGTTCCAGAGGCGCCCACGGCTCCTGTGCTGCATTCGCCGGCTGTTTGGCCAGGATGCGCCACAGGTTGTAGGCAACCATCAGGATGCCGAGAGCACCGCAACAATAGAGGATTATGGTGATCATGCACCGTCCCTGTATGCAGTTATGGATGATGGTGCCGGCGGAAAGACGATCTGCAGTTGCGGGTCCCTGGCATCGTGAGTCACACCCTTGTACCTTCCGGAATAGGTCAACATGTAAAATTCCCGAGGCTGCAGCCCAAGAACGTCCTGTACCTTCAAAATATCCTGTTCCACTTCACGGGTTGTGACCTGATTAGACCCGAAAATGCCGGTCAGCACGTTGCGAACACCAAAATGGCGTACGACATACTCCGATGTTTCGGCATCCGAGCAGCGCATAAAGATCTTGGTATTGGTATTGTCGAGGATCGACTTGCCATATTCCTCACCAATGGCGGCATAAATCTGGTTTACTGATTGGGCGAAAGCATGAACCATCACGTCTGCCGACCCGGCTTTGGCGAAGAGATCCTCCACCCCCTGGTAGAAAATGCTCTGGGCTTCGTCGATGTAGATGGACAACGGCGGTGATACTTTCTGCTTGTCTGAAAGATAGACCCTGCCGATGAAGGACTGGATCATCGACAGGAGAACCTTGCCGAGTGTAGCGGCAGCCTCCCTGGTTATCATGGTGCCGGTGTGAACGACCATGATGACCCCTTTCCCTTTCTCAAGTCGGCTGATGAAGCGGTTGCTGTCAGCCTGACCGATTATCTTGCCGATGTTGCCGGAGGAAAGTTCCATCAGGCAGGTGCGTAATGTTGAAGAAACCTTCGAGTAATACTCCTGCGGTGATTCGAGAATGTCCTGAATCATGCCGGCTGTCAGCAGCGCCTCACGGGTTTTGATCTCTTGCAGGAGCGCCATGGTGCTGCTCAGCGACGAGCGGCGGATGCTCTGCCTGATGGCGTCCATGTTCTGTGAGGGCAGACGCTCCTCCCAGTTGGCGATGATGATGTTTGCCGTGATGATGGCGGTGGTAATCTCCTTAGCAATGTTGCGGTAGAACGGCTCACGTCCTCCCTGTATGCCGGAGACGATATGGCCGACCAGTTCGTCCGGCATGAAGTAATAGGCCATGGGATCGATGACAGCCGAGTATTCCGGGAAAATCGGCGTCACGAGCATCAGATCCTTGAGCCGCTTGGCTTTGCGGGCGACCTCGAAAATCTTGGTAAAAATCTGCTGGTCACCCTTTGGGTCAAAGTAGACGACGCTGTTGCCCTTGAGGATGTCCTGCTCAATAAGGTTCTCGCAAAGACGGGTCTTACCGACCCCGGTGGTGCCGAAAACGAACATGTGCCGTTTCCGGTATTGATCCGGGATTGAAATCGGACCCATCCGGGTCGGCCTTTCCATCTGGACACCGGTGCCGATGGAAGTCATGAATTTCGGGTTGATGTTGCTATGGGGTGATGATGACTTGAATATGCTCACGTAATTCCTTTCCCACTGTGTTGATTGATGATTTGGGAATCCGCACCGGAGTGACCACTTCGCTGAATCCGCCGGCAACACGCCGCTGGCATTCGATTTCCGTAATGCCGGTCAGTTCCCTGAAGAGCACCGCCGGAAAGGTCCGTGATGCCCGGTTGAGGACAAGGCGAACCTTCGCAACATCTCCGCCCACTACTACTGGACGCACACTCGTGACCAGGAAGCGCCGCTGTTCGCCTATGCGGTAGCAGGAGCGCTCATGGCGAGGCTGGTTGCGTGTCGGGCACTCTCCATAGAGGATCAGCGACTTGAGAGCATCTTCTATTTCCAGTGTCACATGCAGCGTCCCGGTCGCACCGATTCTGCCAACAACTCCGGAGAAGACTCTTCCCTGCAGTCCCTTCAATACGTTTGACTCCATCATGATCTGTCGTTTTTGCAGTTCGGCCTCGACATTGTGGATGATATGCCGGCGCAGTTTCCTGGTGATGCTCTGAAGCGGGATAGCTACCGGGTACCCCAGTGCGGGATAGGCGATGATTTCCAGCCCATCCTCCGCCCGAACCTCAACACGTTTCTGAAAAGCTTTGGTCAGGGTCTTGGCCACAGCACATTCAACGGCATCGACAACCTCGTCTTCCGGTAACCGGTATTTTTCGAAGAGATCAGCGGAGAGCATCGATGAACACCACATCCCACGGCGAAACGGACCGTGGCGTGCTGTTGGAGGCAACGATCGTCATTGCCTGAGGCCTGGCGTGCTCCGCAAGGACTCGATATACCTTACCGGCATAACGGTCACCTTTCGACGGAGTACGCGAGTTGTAACAACCGACAGCTCGCCAGGTGTAGCCATAGTCCTGAATACATTGGGCCAGCACCCAGGCTCCCACCTTTACATTCGTGCATGGCTCTCCCAGTTCATTCCATGTTTTGCCAAGTCTCTTGGCCCAACTTGAATTGATCTGCATCAGACCGTAATCGTAGGTTCCGTTACTGTTCCGATTGATCGCACGGGGGTTGAAGTTGCTCTCCGTCTTGGCAATACTCCAAAGCAGTTGTGGCGATATGCCGTATTGACTCCCGGCCTCCTCGAAGCAGAAAGCATGGGCCTGGATCGGCATGCAGACAAGACTGATCATGAGCAGGCAGATGCCTGGTAATCGACACATTCGTTCCTCCTGACTGATAATCTTGTAGGGGGGAAGGTGTGAGTTTGATTAAGGGAGATGTGTAATAAACAAAATATTCAGATAGGAACTTTTAGAAGGAGAGATTGAGCAATTTAGTAGGAGTTGATTGCATTTATGAGATTTTGCACAAACAAAGAATAAACCGTCAAAAATAGTCGGGTTGTCCCGTCCCCCCTTGAAGCTCCAAACCGGTGGGGTACTTCATCCTTACTTGGGAGCTGATCACACGGTTATTTCAATCGAAGTGGATACAATATTAACAACAGGAGTGTACAAATCTACTTTTTCTTCGGGTGATGATATGGAGACAACAAGTGCATACCGGGCCAACTTATCCCAGCGACCAAGACAATGACGTTCCCGCCACCAGCCAATAACAGGATATACTGCTATGTAACCACGAGTTGCAAGCTCAGCAGCACTTCCCTGCCAACGATCAGAGTGAATAGACCCCAGACCTCTCAAGTCAGGTCCAACCACCCATCTTTTTACGTCACTCTTTGACTTTACGCCCATCTCCTCGTCATGAGCAGCACGGTTAATCCGCTGACGGAACTGCATCAAAGTTTCTTCGGGAGTCTTGACGTCAAATCGAAGGCCATGTGATGCATAGCGGTATCTCCTTGTCCACCCACGACGTGCTGGATTGGGCTCAATAAAATATGACAGGGTGACGCGCATTTCAACGTGGATGTCGCCAAGTGACTGTAGCACCTCAACGGGCCAAGGAATTGAGTGAATGTGCATATCCTTGGTTTTGAAGTCACTCTTTTGTTTCTCATATGGCTGCAAGGAATCCTGAACAATTAAGTTTAAAGAGTTCTGGGCGCTCCATATAGCCTTATCCATGTTTGGCACACCATAACCGAAGCATTTAAGCAGATTGCGAATACCGATGCGCTTCCCATCGTGGAATCGATCGAGCATTGCCTGAGTCCAGTCGGCGCTGTGCACTAACAAGGCCCGTAACGTTTCCGGCCAAAGTTCTGGGTAGTGAGCCTGAATAATTGCAGCCATTCTACTGACCAGGGCCGTAGCCGCACTGGTATCTCCAGTTGTCACGAGAGGTTTCGTAGTGAAATCGCGGTTCGTTGTCAAGAGTGCTAAGCTGTCAATATGGTCTGCAAGCCCTGAACCAGGGTCGATAGCCATATTCCCGCCTTCCATAACCAGATCTGGCTTCGTCGGCCATCCGGATTCCCAAATCATGGATGTGCAGCTACACGGGCTAAGATCACCAAGGGCAGCTATGACCTTCCATCCAGGGTATTCAGCCTCATCAAGCAAGACTTTTTCAGTATATGCTCCGACGGTAAGAGCATTCCAAGACTGACCGGGGTCTTGAACATAATCCGTCAAGTTGCTGTCAGGATACAAATGGCGACTATCCAAGGCGGTATTACCTGCGGCAATTACAACCAGACGCCGTTCGTCATCCTCATAGCCTGAGGAGAGTTTGTCAATTGCTGCAGACCAAGAGGAAGGCTTTCCCTGATCCTTGTCATCCGTCGATATTGCAAGATTAATTACTCGACGCCGGTCGGGTGCGAACAGTTCAGCACGGGCGACAGCCTCTTCTGTAATGGCACCGTATAGATCAGGGTGATTCTGTCCATAAGGCGGGATAATTTTTACCGATTCGAGTCGATGAGACAAGGTAATGGGGTCAGTAGTAGCAAGCATATCGGTAAGATCCCCATAGAGAGCAAGTCCTGCCATTTCAGTACCGTGACCTTTGTGGTCTGATATGCCCCAAGTGGGATTATACGCATCCATGTCCTTTTCATTCAAGCCAACTGCCAGCAGTGGATGACTGTTATTAATCCCAGTGTCCAGTAAGCAAACGGCTGGAGAATCATCAACCGGGGGGGTGATTAATCCCAACGCACTATTGATCCACTCGACTTGCTCCACGGCCACCATAGCCGAAAAAAAATCAGCAGTATCTTTGGCTCTCCGTAATTCAGCGATGCAGTTCAGTAGAGTTATCGAACGTGCGATTTGCGACTTAGTTCCTTTAGCTGCAACTACTGTCCTCTCTGGGAAAATAATTTCTCTTCCGACCTCAAGACCCAGGTTTTGAGCATGACTTTTGAAAAAGTCCGCGAAGGCATCACGATCATTTCCTACTCTGAGCCATACTTCCCACCAGATCACCTCATCGTCACTAGGGAAAAGGCATATATCATCGGTCCAGAGGGCATCGATAACAGCTCGCTTTATGTCACTAATGCTATCCACTAATGGCTGATGGACAGGCTTCCCTTTTTTGGTATCTTTTTCCAAATAATCATTGAATGACTTGAAAAAATGCTCTAACCCTCCTTCCGGTACAAAGCATGTTGCGACCATTCGGTGGTCGTCACTTTTTACGGCAACAAGCTCGATCCCAGCTTTAACATTTTCCAGGCTTTCCAGCTTGAGTTCGAACTCTGGATCACTCTCGAACTGCAAGTAGATACCATTCCCAGTGTCGATGCCAAATGCGGTTTGTTCACGTCCTATCACTACGGCTTCTTCCCTGATCCGCTCCAGTTTGGTCAGGAGGTCTCTGCCGTGTTGCTGTCTATTGCGCACAGGATGAACGTGTTTGGGCCCTTGCTTGAGAATTGGCGAATATACTTCGGTACTGGCAGTACCGGTAATAATCAGATGAGGTAATTTGGAGGGAGTCAGATCTGGCATGTATATTGATAAACCTATAGGATTATTTGGATCGAATCGCTTTTCGTTCGGATAGATTTTTTAAGATGTCGTCAGTGACTACCTTTTGACGGTCATGAATAATAGCTTCCTTGATCGCTTCTTCACACGCCCTCGTAATATCGGCATAACTGAGACCAGCTGCTGAGTCTGCAAGCTTATTCCAGTCGATTTTTGATTTTTGAAACACAGCGAGCTTAGCCTGAAGAGCTTTGACAAGTTGTTCCTGTTCCGGCAAACCATATTCGACCACATCATCAAATCTTCGAAAGAGAGCGTAGTCGAGAATTTCTGGGTGATTGGTTGCAGCCAGCAGTAGGCTATCTGAATCGTCCTGTTCGATCAGCTGTAGAAAACTGTTCAGCACTCGCCGGATTTCACCGACATCGTTACTCAGCCCTCTCTGCGATCCAATGGAATCGAATTCATCAAACAGGTAGACTCCTCTTGACTGACTAATCGCGTCAAAAATGAGCCGTAACTTGGCCGCTGTTTCTCCCATGAATTTGGTTATCAAGCTGTCAAGGCGAACAACAAAGAGAGGAAGACCCAATTCACCGGCGAGGACTGCCGCAGACATCGTTTTCCCTGTACCAGGAGGACCAACAAGAAGCAGTTTTTTTCGAGGAGCCAGCCCATAGGACCGGATTTTAGCTATCTGCCGATGTTCCTTAATGATCCTAACGAGTCGTTCCTGGACCCCATCATCCAGAATCATGTCTGAAAGCCGAAGTTTGGGGTATGACACTGATAAGAGCGAAGAGAGCTCCCCTCGTGGCTGAGCTATTGGAACGGCCTTCCTCCCGTCCTTCACAAGGTGTTTTGGGGTTTTAGCCTCGTCAATGAGGGAACGCAATTCAAGCGCTATTTTTGCATGCCCTAGTTTAGCTTCATGGGCTGCAACCTGCATTGCAACTGCATAAAAATGGGCATCGTCACCATCGATATGTGATTTTAGCAGGGCTTTTAGTTGCTCAGCGCTAGCCATGACAGGCTCCAAAGTAAAAGCAGAGTATAGTGTTCCTATATTTTATCAGATAAGCTTTTTGCGACTTTAGCATAGATTAGCGCAAAATCGGAGAATACTTTAAAAAGGTGGTCGTTAACCCCTGCAAAGATGCCGAGGAGGTCAAGTCCGTCGGGCATTCAATGACCCTCAAAAGGGATATCAGCAGCCGAAACGAGATCCTGCGTTACCTGCTGCAGATCTCGGAAATGGTTGGGCATCGGACTCGACGCTATGTGTTGTGGTATTATCAGGTAAGTGGATAGTGTGGCAATGCTGCCTCCCTCCACATAATCTCCTGACAACCGGCCACAAGTTAAAAAATCTCGTATCAGCTTCTGCCGCCAGGCTATCACAGACAGCGAGCAGATATTCCTTCCGCAATGGGCTGAATAGCGACGCGTCAGTGAATATGGCAATGTTTTCGGGATTAGTGCCACAATAAAGAACCTCATTACAGCAAGCTCGACGCAAGCAATCTTCAACCGCCTGAAACAATGTCTCCGTCCGCCACTTGCTAACCAGTCGTACCGGTATGGGCGTGTCAATCCATTTGTGTATATGAAGTTTCAGAATGTTTATAAACTGCACTATCAGGCTGTTGAAATCTCTGGTTGGCAGATAATTTTTTGGCTTCCGAGGAACAGTTCGATCTTCTCCCGATTCTTCCTGAACGGTTTATGCCTGCCACTCAACCAATCTGACAGTTGTTCGGGATCACGGTCCATAGCCTCTCCAAGAAGATCATAGTTCATTCCCATTGCTCTCTTATACCATGCAAGCCGCCCCACTGTGCCATCCGGGCAGTCGAACGGAATATAACCTAGAAATTTGATAATTCTTGGATTATATTGCAGTTCTGGTTCGGTGCCATGTTCCCAGTTCCAGACTGAGGATTCGGTGACGCCGATGATCTCCGCGACTTCTCTCTGGAGGAGTCCAAGATCCATTCGTTTCTTGCGGATGTGTTCACCGACTGTGATGGGGAATTCGGGATAACCGGGAAGCTGCTGTTTTTCGAGGGGAATTTGAATTGAGAACGAGTGCCGTTTCAAGTGAGTATAGTAGAGAAAGGTTAACACACCCCTGCCCCTGCGGCTACCTGGCCGACCCGACCCACCCCTGCACCTGTACCCCCGTTGCCATCCACCGTTACCGGTCCCGCATCTCCGGCCCATTGCTGGACCGGATCGATATCCACATCGAAGTGCCGGCGGTCAAATATCGCGATCTTGCCGATAGGGGCGAGGCAGAAAGCTCTGCAGCAATTGCCCGTCGGGTCGAAGGTTCGCGGGAACTTCAGCTGGAGCGGTATAAAGGTACTAAAATCCATTGCAATGCCCAGATGACACCACGCTTCATCAAAAAGCATTGCGAGCTGGATGCAAGCGGTAACCGGATGCTGGAACTGGTTACCGATCGCCTTGGTTTCTCGGCACGCACGTATACCCGCATTCTCAAGGTAGCCCGCACTATTGCCGATCTTGACGGGAGCGAGACAATTCACGAGCAGCATATTGCCGAGGCGATTCAGTATCGCAGCCTGGACAGGAAACCTCAAGGGTGAAGACAAAACCATGAGTTGTCTCACCCTTCAATCTTTGCACTACAAAGGAACATGAAATGAGTCAAACCGGATCGGAATACCGCCTTGACGGCATTTATCAGCAACGTCAGAGCGGTTTTTTCATGCAACGGGTCAAGCTTGCAGCTGGAGTGATATCCGCCCAACAGGCTCGTACGGTTGCTGCTGTCGCCGAGCGCTTCGGCAGGGGAACGCTTCACCTGACCTCCCGCGGCAGCATTGAGATTCACTGGCTTGCAGAAGAGGTACTTCAAGAGGTCAAGCGGGAACTGGCGCAGGTCGGCTTGACTTCGCGGGGGGCCTGCGGGGGAGCGGTACGCGGTGTTACCTGCGGCAGCCAGCGTGCGCAAGGTTTTCCACTGCTGGAAACGGTGGCAATGCGTCTCCATTGTCACTTTACCGGCAATCCGCGCTTTGAACGGCTGCCGAAGAAATTCAAAATTGGTATCGAGGCTGACGTATCTGGCGGACGGCATCTGATTCAGGATGCCGGACTGGTGCTGGCGAAGGTTGAGGATGGGCGTGCCTGGTTTGACGTCTGGATCGCCGGGGGGCTTGGGCGTGAGCCGCGCCCCGGTTTTCTGCTGGCCGAGTCGGTTGCGGAAGAACGGCTTATTCCGATCATTGAAGCGGTGCTGGCGGTTTATGCTACTCATGCTCCGCCCCCCAAGCGCCTCAAGTTTCTGGCACAAGAGTTCGGTCAGGAGGAACTTGTCCGGCTGATCAAGGCCGAAGCGGGTTTCAGCGAAGAACTTCCTCCATATTCCGGCCTTTCATCGCATCTGGTGCCGCATCCTGGCGGACGCCAGCGCCTCGAAGTGCCGCTCTTTGCCGGCAATCTTGCCTCGAACCAGCTGCATCGTCTTGCGGATTTTGCCGATGCCTGCGCTGACAACGTCCTGATGGTGACCACCAACCAGGACATTGCTTTTCTGCTGGCAGAGGGAGTGCATCACCCGGAGGCTGCTGAGAAGCTTTGGGAGCAGGCCGGCTTCTCTGCCTCCGAGGAGTCCTGTGTCACCGTGCGGGTCTGCCCCGGCAATCATGAGTGCCGGATGGGATTGGCCGCAACCCGTGATGTTGCCGCGGATATTCTGGCGGCTGCCGGGAACCGTGCGAGCGAACTGACTTTGGCCCTGTGCGGATGCCCCAACTCCTGTACCCAGCCGCAATTGGCCGATGTCGGGATAGTTGCTGCACGACTTGTTGCCGCTGATGACGGCGGCGGCAGGGTTCCCCGTTTCGATATCTATCGTAGAAATGGAGCCGGTTTGGGGCAGAAAGTGCTGGAGTTGTTGACCCAGGAAGAGATGGTGGAGAAGGTAAAGGATCTGCTCAAATAACGAAAAATTTATTACGAAAGTTCTATTATAGTTATTACGTTCCCCTCATTCCCAAAATATTCCTGTCGGGTCCGAATCAACTTCGCGTACCAATTTCTCAAGCGTATCCTTGTTTCTCCCGGTGGGATACGGCTGGCGCCTGTTCTTTCTGTCATACCAGTACAATGTCCAGTTTAGTGATTCAGGGCTGTATTCAAACTGGGCGATTTTGATTTCATTCCAGATGCCGGGATCTATGAAGAGCGGGCGGGACTCGGTCAGGACGACTCTGTTGCCCTTGATGTCAAGTTGCAACTTGACCTGGTCCGGAATGTTCCGTTGCTCACAAAGGTTTCCCAGCAGTGTGTCAACCCGCTGCAGTTCTGTTTCAGGTAATGCCATGTTTTCCAAGTTCCTTTTTCCAAAAACAGTTCACCTTCCGCTTGCCGCTGCCGATTCTATATTAATTCCCGCCACTATTGAAGCGAAACAAATTTCCCCTGACGCAGTAGAGTCGGACGTTGCCGTAATGGCTGAAAAAAGGTATTCTTCAGACATGACTACTCATCAACACATCCTCGCCCGTCGTTGCTGGATTTTTGACCTGGACGGAACCTTGACCATTCCGGTTCATAATTTTCCCGCTATCCGGAGTGCGCTCGGGATGGCTGAGGCTGATACCGATATTCTACAGTTCATTGCTTCCCTGCCGTTCTTTGAATCCGAGGCGCGGCACGCGCGGTTGATCGAGATCGAGTATGAACTGGCTGGCAGGACAGCTGCAGCTCCCGGAGCAGAGAGGCTGCTCGATCAGTTGTTCCGGCGCGGCGCCCGCGTCGGAATTCTTACCCGCAATACGCGGGAAATTGCTCTCCATACCCTTGGCCAGATAGGTCTTAAGGGCTATTTCACCTCCGAAGACGTCCTCGGACGAGGAGACGCTGCTCCCAAGCCGCATCCCGAGGGGATCGAGAAGCTCCTCACCGGCTGGGGAAGTAATCCCGATGAAACGGTGATGGTGGGGGACTACCTGTTTGACCTGCAGGTGGGACGCGCCGCCGGCACTGCGACCATTCATGTGGACAACAGTAGCGCGTTCCGTTGGCCGGAGTTGGCCGACATTTCTGTTACCAGTCTGGTTGAATTGATCGATGCGCTGCCGGACAAAGTATGCGGCTAACGCACTAAAATTTTGAAGTGTGATCGGAGGGGGAATGACTCTGATAAGATCGTTAACCGGAATTGCGGCAATACTGCTAGGTTTATATACATCAGCACTGTCGGCAATTTATACGATTGATAACCCGGCCGACAAGATTGACAACCCTGCTAACAAGATCTATAACCCGGCAACAGACATCAAAAATCCGGCTTCCACCATATACAACCCCGCATCCCGGATGGATAATTCCAATCCGCTTTCTTCCCCCACCCTACCCATACCGGCGCCACAACCTGTGGAGCAGGTAAAAGAACAGCTGAAGCTCCAGCCCCGGCTTGCGATACCCCATAAAAACTATCACTTCAAAACAGTCAGGGTGTATATAAGCGAAGCAAAAAAAGCTTTTAATCAGGATGATTACGTGAAGTTCCTTTCGATCACTGAAGATGCTCTGAGGCGGATAAATTCCGGAACGCTTAAAGCTTCTGAAAAAGCCAAACAGAAGCTGGAGAAGTACAAGGTTTTCGGCTATGGACTGCTGGAAAAGGGATAAACGTTCAATAATACGCTGCTCGGTGAGATTCCGGGGTGGTTGCCTTCAAAAGACGGTGGTTCGTTTTATGATTTATACCGGGCGCCTTGGCTAGGCCGATCAGGAATTATTTTCACAATCTGATAAATTATCGGCGTTTTTTTGACGGGGCTTGTAAAATTCAAAAAGGGAGTAATAATTTATCACTAAACGGTACTCAGCGAATGCCGTACTGAAAGAAGAATCATTGTTGCGTTGCGCACGGCTCAAAGAAAGAGTAAAAACTATAACTAATTATGAGAGTAGTGCCGATGCGGTGTGCAGAATCAGCTGGTTATCATAAAAAGGGAGGTGTGTATGAAAAAGAAACTGGCAGTGCTTTTGGTAGCAGTCGTGACATGGAGTATCGTTTCCGTAGCCATGGCCGAGACAGACGTGCAGGCAGTCAAAGAGAAGACCGTAGCGCAACAGGTAAAGAAGAGGAGCGCGAGTGAAAAAATGTTGCCGGCACCGGAGGTGCAGTTGAAGCGTCTGTCCAAGGGTTTGAAGCTGACTGCCGAGCAGCAGAAGCAGATCAGGCCGATGCTTAAAGACGAATACGCCCAGTTGCTGGAGATCAGGAAAGACGATAATCTCAGTCCAAAACAGATCCAGGCAAAAGTCGAAGTGTTACGCACGGAAACGATTGCCAAAATGCAGGCCGTTATGACTCCGGAGCAGATTGAGAAGCATAATCTGGTTAGTAAGGAAATTAAGGCCAACAAGCAGAAAAGGATCCAGGAGAACCGCAAGGCTCGCCTTGGCACCAATGCCAGCCCGCCGGTCCAACACCCCAAGCCATAGTCCGGTTTTACCAGAGCGTTAAAGCCAATAGTTTCCTGTAATACTTAAATTGAATGTAAAGACGGCCACATGGCCGTCTTTACTATTTCTGAGTTAATAACCTTTCTGATGGTGGTCGCATCCTTTCCGGAACGTCTTCAACGACTTGAGCGCACCGTTCGGAAAATGGAATATAATCTGGAGATTTGATAATTCTTGGATTATATTGCCTCTTCGCTCGAAGTAATCCGATGATTACGGCGATCTCCCGTTGGAGAAAGCGGAATACGTTCGTTATGCATTTTATTCTGTCCCGTAGCCTGGAAAGGAAAGCGGCATGAGCAGGATCCTTGTTACCGGCGCTGCCGGATTTATCGGTTTTCACCTTGTGCAGCGTTTGTTGCTGAATGGGCACCAGGTTACCGGATTCGACAACCTGAATGACTATTACGAGGTTTCCCTTAAAGAGGATCGCCTCGCTATTCTGGAAGGTTTGGAAGGGTTTACTTTTGTTCGTGGTGCGTTGGAGGATCGATCATGCGTAGAAAGCCTGTTTCAGGACGGACAGTTCGACTATGTTATTAATCTTGCCGCTCAGGCAGGAGTCCGCTATTCGCTCCAGAACCCGCACGCTTATATCGACAGCAATATTTGCGGTTTCCTGAATATTCTGGAGGGGTGCCGACAGACGAACGTCAAGCATCTTGTCTATGCTTCGTCAAGTTCAGTGTATGGTGCCAATACCACGGTGCCGTTTTCAGAGCATCATCCCGTTGATCATCCGGTTTCTCTCTATGCCGCCACCAAAAAGTCCAATGAACTGATGGCGCATACCTATTCGCACCTGTTTGCCCTTCCAGTTACCGGCTTGAGATTTTTTACGGCCTACGGCCCGTGGGGACGTCCCGACATGGCCTATTTTTCCTTTACCAAAGCGATTCTGGAAGGACGACCTATCGATGTATTCAACCATGGCCGGATGCAGCGAGACTTCACCTACATTGATGACATTATCGAGGGAGTCGTTCGGGTGATGGAACATATCCCGAGTCCAGATCCTTCCTGGAACGCTGAAATGCCTGATCCGGGTACGAGTTCCGCGCCATATCGAATTTATAATATCGGCAACCACCAACCGGTTGAGCTTGGCCGTTTTATTGAGATTATGGAAGCGTGCCTTGGAAAAAAAGCTGAAAAAAATCTTCTCCCGATACAGCCGGGAGAAGTGCTCGTAACGTATGCCGATGTAGCTGATTTGGCGGATGCGGTAGGATTCAGCCCAAACACGAGCATCGAAGATGGAATTGCTCGATTTGTTGACTGGTATCGTACCTATTATAGTCAATTTTGAAACCTGTCGGCCAAGTACTCTCTTTCAAAAATATACCGCATATAAGGTAACGTATGTTGTGTATGAGGTAGTCATGACGGGATAAATAAGGGACATATTTACATAATTTGTATAAATAACTGATAGTTGTGATAAACACTTTTTCTGGCACGGCACCTGCAAAGTTTAATCAAACACATTCCCTTTGGAGGTAGTACAAATGAAAAAAGTTCTGTCCACAATCGTAGCCGCCCTCGTAGCTGTTTCTTTCTCTGCTGTTGTTTTCGCTGCTGATGCTGCAAAGCCTGCTGCTCCTGCTGCTGGTGCTGACGTTGCTGCTCCTGCTGCTGATGCAAAGAAAGACGCTAAGCCTGCTAAGCCTGCTAAGAAAGCAAAGAAAGCAAAGAAAGCTAAAAAAGCAGACAAGAAAAAAGAAGAGGCAGCTGCTCCTGCTGCACCTGCAGAAGCTCCTAAAGCAAAGTAATTCGCTTTTAGCGAACGCTGAAAAAAGCCGCATCGAAAGATGCGGCTTTTTTTGTGCGTGATGCAGTAGTATAGTGCTGTTACGGTATTGGCAGTCGTAACGTATGGCCAGAATAGGTGCATTTTCCAATTGTATTCGGGCTACACCACGTAATTAATACATCCAACGAACATAAAAGAGGTCACAAAAATGGCTGATCAGATAGTTAGGGCACTATGCCTGTCAGGAGGCATCAGGGTGCTTGTGTGTAACGCAAGTGTTCTTGCACGAGAAGTCTGTGCACTTCAACAGACCTCGGCGCCTGCAAGCATCGCGCTTTCCCGTGGGCTGGCGGGCGGAGCGCTGATGGGCGCCCTGCTCAAGGATGGCCAGAGGACTGCGCTCAAATTTGAGGGAAATGGCCCGCTTCACAAGATGATTATCGAAGCGGACAGTGACGGAGCGGTTCGTGGTTGTGTTGGCAATCCTTCCGCCACTATTGAGCCGGTTAATGGAAAATGGAATGTGGCGGGTTTGATCGGCAGGGCAGGCTTCCTGACCGTTTCCAAGGATCTCGGCGCTGGCGGGCGACCGTATCCAGGCGTTGTTCAATTGGTCAGCAGTGAGGTAGGCGAAGATCTGGCCTATTATTTGACCGATTCCGAGCAGACCCCATCTGCGGTCGGACTGGGGGCAACTCTTGCTGATGATGGACACGTTGTAATCTGCGGAGGTTTTCTGATCCAGGCATTGCCGAAGGCAGATGAAGGTGAGATTGAAAAAATAATGGCGCGGATTGCAGGATTGCCTGCTTTGTCCAGGATGCTTGAAGATGGAGGGGCGGAAGGGGTCATTCGTGAGCTATTTGGCGATATTCCCTATACCGTTCTTGAATCCCATGATATTTTTTTTCGATGCGGTTGCGGGCAGGAAAAGGTAGAGCGGGCTCTGCTTACTCTTGGGAGTGAGGAATTGCGGGATATGAGGACGAAGGATAGCGGTGCTGAAGTAACCTGCGAATTCTGCCGTAAAACATACACTCTGGGAGCTGATGAACTGGATGGATTGATCGCTCAAGCTTCAGAACAGTCCGAGCGCTAGCGTGCCAACCGTATTGGTGACAATATCTTACGATGGCACGAACTATTCAGGTTGGCAGGTGCAGCCAAACGGCTTGGCGGTACAGCAGGTTGTTGAGGAAGCACTTGAGCAATTGCTTAAGGAGCGCGTCCAGGTACGTTCTTCTGGCAGAACCGACGCAGGTGTGCATGCCCTTGCCATGGCTGCCTCATTTACGACAAGCCGAAATCTGCCGTTGAGAGCTTTTGTGGAAGGAGCGAACCGTTTTCTTCCTGCCGATGTTGCTATCCAGGATGCCCGCTTTGTGGCAGAAGATTTCAAGCCGATTACCATGGCATATGCCAAGCAGTATCGGTATACCATTATCAATTCCGCAGTTCGTTCACCACTCGACCGGTTATACAGTTGGCAGGTTCGGGAGCCGCTTGATATTGCCGTAATGGAAGAGGCCGCTCGCCGTTTTATAGGAATCCACGATTTTGCTGCGTTTCGTGCCTCAAATTGTGTCGCAAAGACTACTGTCAGGCGGATAGACTCTGTCAAGATAACTCGAATGGGTGTTCGCATTTCCATTGATGTTACTGGGGGAGGATTCCTGAAAAACATGGTGCGTGTGATGGTCGGTACACTTGTTGACGTAGGAAAGGGGCGCTTTACACCATCAGATATAGACAGACTACTGGAAAGCGGGGATAGAAAAGAGGCCGGCAGTACAGCTCCGGCCTGCGGTTTATGTCTGATCCAGGTAGTGTATCCCGAGGAATTTACTTCTCCGCCAGTAGACGCTTGATTGACTGTTCCAGCGAGCGGATCATTTCACCGGAATAACCACGATATACATCTACAATTGTTCCTTTTTTATCGACCAGATACATGATTGGCACCGACCTGATGCCAAAATCAACCGTGGTCGCATCTCCTGCCAATGCAAGTGGATAATTTACCCGGAACTCCTCGGTAAAGGTTTTGACCACCCGCTCGCCATCCTCGTCTACACTCAGTCCGAGTATCTGGAGACCCTGTTTGCCATATTTGCGGTTCAACTCAACCAAATGAGGTATCGATTGGCGGCATGGCTGGCACCAGGTGGCAAAAAAATCAAGAATAAGTACATGTCCATGATAGTTTCCCATGGAGATGGTTTGACCTGTGGTGGAAATAACTTTGAAGTTCGGAACCGGCTGTCCCGGTCGAGGAGCCGCATCAGACGGACCGGGCGCGGCCAGGAATGATGCGGCTATGGTGACCAGCAGTACTCTGATAAGAGGTGATACGAAGCTCATTTGCCCTTAAAGCGCTTTGGCAATCAACGCATCAAGCTGAGATTTCGGAACAGCTCCGACAACTTGATCGAGTACTGCACCGTTCTTGAATAAAATTATGGTAGGGATACCCCGAACTCCATATTTGCCCGGGGTCGCCTGGTTCTCATCGACGTTGACTTTGCCGATTTTCACTTTACCGGCATATTCATCTGCAATGGTTTCAATTAGAGGTGCAATTGCTTTGCAGGGGGCGCACCATGTTGCCCAAAAATCAACGAGAACCGGGATGTCGGACTGCAACACCTCTCGGTCAAAATTTGCATCGGTAAATGCGAGGACATTTTCACTGGCCATCTGTTTAGTTCTCCTTTGAGTGCATGGTTGCTTTCTCAGGATGATATACCAGACACTGAAAAAATCAAGAGCAAACTCGGTTGATGCATATCGTTGAAAAGGAAGCAAGAGGAGAGTATGATGCCGGTTCACGGAGAACGGGTCATGACCACGCTGGCACTTAACATACGGATGGAGGGCAAGCATGCTGTTATCGTCGGCGGTGGCACTGTTGCCTTGCGGAAGCTCCGTACCCTGCTGGCAGCAGGCGCGTTAGTCAGGGTGGTGGCGTTAGCTATTTGTACCGAAATTTCGATTCTTAAAAAATCGAATGACTTCGAGATAAAACTTGGAAATTATGTTGAATCTGATTTGAGCAATGCGCATCTGGTGATTGCCGCCACCGACAACATTCTTGTGAACGAACAAGTGTGCGCTGATGCGCGTGCCCGGCGGATTCTTGTTGCCGTTGCCGACAATCCTGGGCTGGGGGACTGTACCTTTCCGGCAATTCTTCACCGCGGCGCTCTTGAAATTGCGGTTTCAACCGGTGGCCGTTGTCCGACGTTTGCCGCTGATGTAAGGGATCGCATTGCCGGTATTATCGGCACAGAATACGGAACCATCCTTGACCAGCTGGCTGTAGAACGAGAAAAGCTGTTGACGAACGGGAGTTCAAGCACTTACAATAGTCAGGTTTTACGCTCGCTTGCCACGAAACTGCTTGCAGAGCACACTGACCGCAAGGAATCATTGCCATGACACATCTGTTTTTCTTTCTGACCGTGGCGTTATACGGTGGTGCAACCGCTGCTTATCTTGCCTGTCTGGTGCGTACATCTCCATTGCTGACACGCTGGGCCGGTCGCATACTGGTTGCCGGATTCACTGCACATCTGCTTTCAACAATCCATCTGGCCAGCAAGATGAGATATCTTCCGCTCACCAACATGCAGGAATCGTTGTCATTTTTTAGTCTCGCCATAGTGGGCGCCTTTATTTTCTTTGAACGTAGATACAAAGTGACGACGCTCGGTTCTTTTATTATTCCCGTCGCTTTAATGTTGCTGCTTGCATCCAGTTCGTTACATGCGGAGGTCCGCCAGCTTTCGCCTGTTCTGCAGAGTAACTGGTTCTGGTTTCACGCGCTACTGGCTTTCGGCAGTTATGCCTGTTTCACCATCGCGGCGGGAGTTGCAGTCGTGTATCTTATTCAGCGTTATTTTCTCAAAAAGAAGCATCTTGGTGCACTGTTCCAAAGACTACCTTCACTTGAGACAATGGACGAGATCAGTTATCGCTGCCTGACAGTCGGTTTCCCGTTATTGACCGTTGCGATCATATCCGGCTCCATCTGGTCAGAAAAGGCTATGGGGAGCTACTGGATATGGGACCCCAAGCAGACCTGGTCGCTGGTCATCTGGCTTATCTATGCGGCGCTTCTGCATGGGCGACTTACCATCGGCTGGCGCGGAAAGCGGGCCGCCATTCTTTCAATACTCGGCTTCATCGTCGTATTGTTCACTTTTTTTGCCATGAAACACAGTATCGTCTGGTAGCCCCGCTTCCAGTAATTTACAAATCATCCTTGGACTGTTCTCAATCATGAATATCATCGTTGTTGGCCTCTCTCACAAAACTGCTACAGTTGAGATTCGTGAAAAAGTGGCTTTTTCTCCCAACCAAATCGAAAAACCTTTGGGCGAATTGCTCAAGCTAGAGGGCATTATCGAGGGGGTAATTGTCTCTACCTGCAATCGGGTTGAAATTTATGCCACAACCCGTGATATTGCCGGCGGCATAGCCCGTATAAAGCGGTTTATGGCTGAATATCATCACTTGCAATTTGAAGCGATCGAACCTCACCTCTATAGCTATCATGCCGAGTCTGCTATCCGTCATGTATTCCGGGTTGCTTCCAGTCTTGATTCGATGGTTGTGGGCGAGCCTCAGATTCTGGGACAGATCAAAACCTCCTACGGCTATGCCGCTGAATTCAAATCTTCGGGAATTATTCTCAACCGTTTTCTACACAAGGCGTTTTCGGTTGCCAAACGGGTGCGAACCGAAACAAAAATAGCTTCTTCCGCCGTATCCGTCGCGTTTGCCGCCGTGGAACTGGCCAAAAAAATTCTTGGGGACCTTTCCGATAAGACGGTTATGCTGATCGGCGCTGGTGAAATGTGCGAACTGGCTGCCAAGCACTTTCTGAACAGCGGCGCGAAGGGGGTTATGGTAACCAACCGTACCTTCGAGCGGGCAGAACGTCTGGCGGAAGAGTTTGGCGGAGAGGCTGTTCCTTTCGAGTCGTTCCTTGAACATCTCCATCGCGCCGATATCGTATTGTCATCCACCGGAGCCCCGCACTGCATCATCGGGCCGAAGGATGCCGTAGAGGTCATCAAACGGCGCCGGTTCAAACCGATTTTTTTCATTGATATCGCCGTGCCGCGCGATATCGACCCCAAGGTTGACGATGTCGAAAATGCCTACCTCTTTACCGTCGATCATCTGCAGGAAATAGTTCAGGCCAATCTTGCCCAGCGCAGTTTGGAGGCTGAAAAAGCCGAGGAGATCATTGAGCAGGAAATCGGCCAGTTTCACAAATGGCTTTCGACGCTGGAAGTGACTCCGACCATTGTTGCTTTGCGTAACCACTTTGATGAAATCCGTCGGGCAGAGCTGGACAAGACCATAGCCGGCTGGAAGGAATTGCCGCCTGATGCCGAGAAGCGGATGGAAGCTCTTACGCTTGCGATGATGAACAAGCTCCTCCACGCTCCCACGTCTGCCCTCAAGCAGTCCGGTCAGGGGGGAAGGGTTGATCTGTATATCGACGCCTTGCGCCAGCTGTTTGGGCTTGAAGCGCTGCAGCGTGATGATGAAGAGTTGGAGTTGGAAGAGTAGTGCGTCTGCCTCCGCTGGTTGCCGGTACGCTGGTCAAGCGATATAAGCGTTTCCTGGCAGATGTGGTGCTGGAAGATGGTAGTGTCGTTACGGTCCACTGTCCGAACTCGGGAAGCATGAAGGGATGTGCTGCTCCCGGTAGCCGCGTATTTCTTTCGCGCAGTTCCAACCTGAAGCGAAAATATCCTCTCGGCTGGGAACTGGTCGAGGCGGACGGTTTCTGGGCAGGCATCAACACCGGATTGCCTAATCATTTGACGCGTGAGGCAATCGAGAATGGTACGGTGACGGAGTTGCAAGGATATGCATCCATCCGTCCCGAAGTGCCCTACGGTGAACACAGTCGCATTGATTTGCTGCTGGAAGGTACAACCGGGCGCTGTTTTGTTGAAGTCAAAAATGTTACGTTAGTCGAGAATGGACGGGCGCTGTTCCCGGATGCCGTGACAACTCGCGGTCAGAAGCATTTGCAGGAACTGATGCGGGTGGTACGTGAAGGCGATCGCGGTGTGATTTTTTTCACCGTCCAGCGAGGCGATGGCAACTCGGTCTCACCGGCAGATTTGATTGATCCGGAATATGGGCGCCTCCTGCGGCTGGCAGTGGATAATGGTGTAGAAGCACTGGCCTACCGGGCTTTGGTAACCTCGGACGAAATCAGGCTTACAGAACGAGTACCGGTTATACTTTAGAATCAATACATTTCATACACGGAGACATTATGACCCCCAAAACATTACGTATCGGAACCCGTGCCAGTCAACTGGCTCTCTGGCAGGCCAACTGGGTCAAGTCAGAACTTGAGAAACGTTATCCGGGCATGGAAGTCACTTTGACCAAGATCAAGACGATCGGCGACAAGATTCTTGATGTGCCTCTGGCGCAGGTAGGCGGCAAAGGGTTGTTTGTCAAGGAGATCGAAGAAGCCATGCTCCGGGGAGAAATAGATATCGCCGTCCACAGCATGAAGGACGTACCGACCGACTTCCCGGAAGGGTTGGGGCTGCACTGCATTACCGAACGGGAAGACCCGCGTGATGCCGTGATCTCCCGTAATCTGAAGTTTGCCGATCTGCCGCAGGGAGCCCGCATCGGCACCAGTGCCCTCCGCCGTCAGGCCCAGCTCCTGAAAGTGCGCCCCGATCTGCAGATGTGCATCATTCGTGGCAACGTTGAAACCCGCATCAGAAAACTTACCGAAGACAATCTGGATGCCGTCATACTGGCTGCCGCCGGTCTAAAACGTCTTGGATTTACCGACAGTGTTGGAGAATACCTGGATACCGACCTCTCCATTCCGGCCATCGGCCAGGGTGCTTTGGGGATTGAATGCCGCCTGGCTGATCCGGTCATAACCGAAACGATTGCATTTTTTAACCATGCGGAAACCAGTTACGCGGTTCGCGCTGAACGTGCCCTTCTCAAGCGCTGCGAGGGGGGCTGCCAGGTGCCGATAGCGGCACATGGAACAGTCAGCAACGGCACGCTGCGGCTGGTCGGTTTTATAGCTGCCGTTGATGGACAACGTTCCGTGCGCGGCGAACTCAGCGGTCCGGTTGCTGATTGTGAACAATTGGGCATCCGCCTTGCGGATCAGTTGCTGGCGGAAGGGGGCAAGGCAATTCTGGAAGAAGTATACCAGAGGTCGATCGGTGAGTAGCGGAACAGTATATCTGGTGGGTGCCGGTCCCGGAGACCCATCGTTGATTACTCTGCGCGGTGTGGAATGTTTGAATAAAGCCGATGTGGTGGTCTATGACTATCTGGCGAATGAGCAGTTGCTGTGTCACGCTCCCGAAACCGCAGAGCGCATTTATGCGGGTAAAATCGGTGGACGGCACAATCAGGGACAGGACGAGATAAACACCCTCTTGGTCGCAAAAGCTGCGGCAGGAAAGATCGTTGTGCGCCTGAAGGGGGGCGATCCCTTTGTATTCGGCCGTGGCGGGGAAGAGTGCGAGGCACTGCGTGACGCCGGCATTCCTTTTGAGGTTGTACCCGGAGTGACCGCCGCTGTCGGAGCCTCAGCATACTCCGGCATCCCGCTTACCCATAGGGATATCACCGCTTCGGTGGCGTTTGTTACCGGCCAGGAAGGGAAAGACAAGCATGAGTCGAACATCGACTGGGACCGTCTTTCATTAGGGGGCGGTACGGTGGTGTTTTATATGGGAATCACCACCTTGCGGCGCAATATGCAGCGCATGATTGAGCATGGCAGGTCAGCTGCGACTCCGGTGGCATTAGTACGCTGGGCCACCACCCCGTGCCAGCAGGTACTGGTCGGGACATTGGCTGATATTGCCGACCGGGCGGAAGAATGCGACTTCAAGCCGCCCGCGGTTACGATTGTTGGTGAAGTAGTGGCTCTGCGGGAAAAACTGCAATGGTTTGATACGCGTACGCTCTGCGGAAAGAAAATCATCGTCACTCGTGCCGCCGAACAGGCCGGCGAGTTTTCCGCCAAGCTGACCGCACGGGGGGCAACGGTACTGGAATGTCCTACTATCCGCCTCGTGGAACCGGAGAGCTGGCAGTTGGTCGACCTGGCTATTCGGGAATTGCCGGGTTATGACTGGCTAGTCCTGACATCGGCAAATGCGGTCCGGTACTTTTTTCAGCGGCTGTATACGCTGGGACTCGATGCGAGAGCCTTGGGGGGGTGCAAAATTTGTGTTGTCGGCCCGAAGACCGCCGACGAGATACGCGCGTTTGGTATAAAGCCGGACCTGGTGCCAACCGACTATAAGGCCGAAGGCATTGTTGACGAATTCTCCCGTCTGGATATGCAGGGCAGTCGGGTTCTTTTCCCTCGCGCCGAAAAGACACGTGACGTTATACCGCGCGAGCTGAAGCGGATGGGTGCGCATGTGGACAGTCCGGTGGCTTATCGGAACATCTTTCCGGAACGGCTTCCCCCCGAGACGCTCTTTGCTCTTGAAAAACGCTCGGTTGACTGTATTACCTTCACTTCGTCGTCTACAGTGCAAAATTTGGCTGCCATGCTGGGTGAAGAGTTGATGCTGGACATGCTTAAAGGGGTTGCCGTTGCGTCAATCGGTTCGATTACCTCAAAAAGCTGTCGTGACCTGGGGTTGAGAGTTGATATTGAACCAGCGTCTTCCACCCTTGATTCTCTGACAGAGGCGCTGGAGGCTCACTTTAAATAACGTTCTTTATCATTTTATGGATGTAAAAAAGGCTCCGCAGTTGCGGAGCCTTTTTTTGTCCAGTCAGATACGGAAGCCGATTATACCAGTTCAAGAGCGCTGAAGAAATACGGAATTTCAAAAGCGGCGGTTTCAGGTGCGTCGGAACCGTGCGAGGAGTTTTCCTCGATATTGACGGCAAAATCCTTGCGGATGGTGCCAGGCTCAGCGTTGGCAGGGTTTGTAGCGCCCATCAGGGTACGCCAGTCAGCGATGGCGTTTTCTTTTTCAAGACAGAGCACGATCACCGGACTGCGGGACATGAATGCGCAGAGGTCGTTGAAGAAGGGGCGCGCACTGTGCACATAGTAGAAACCTTCAGCCTGTTTTTTTGTCAGCTGGATCTTTTTCATACCGACAATGTTGAATCCTTTTTCTTCGATTCGTGCCAGGATTTGGCCAGCCAGTTTACGCTCGACTGCATCCGGCTTGATGATTGCGAATGTACGTTCCATGATGTTTCCTCCGAAAGATATCTGAAAATGTGAACACTTCTGATATCACTTCATATGCCTAATTGTCAAGTATTTAGGGCGTTTTTGGCTGAGTATGTTTTTTTGTGCTTGCAATATAAAAATGGAGATGGTATGAAATCAATTCACTCGCCCGGGTGGTGAAATTGGTAGACACGCAAGATTCAGGTTCTTGTGCTCGCAAGGGTGTGCTAGTTCGAGTCTAGTCCCGGGCACCAAAAAATCAAGGGTTTCCAGCAACTGCCGGGAACCCTTTTTTTTATGGATCCGGATATGGCAATAAATATCATATAAATGCAGCTCGCTATCATGTGCTCGGAATTTATTGCCACGTCAGTACAAAAGCCCGCAACTTTCCGCCATTCTCGTCACGGTAATACACTACCTTGATATTATCCGAAATACGACCGCGTTGAATCTCGTACCCCTCTTTTTTCTCGGAAGAGTCGATGCCAAGGGACGGTTTTTTCGTAACCTGTCGCAGTACACCTTTCATGAATGATTCCGGTACACCATTCCCGCCCCGATCAATTACCTGAATGGCCTTGATGGCCTGGCCTTCGCGCAGTACTTTAAATTCAGTTACCTGTCCCTTGTAGCGTTCCCATCCCGGATTGGCAGTGCCGAATTGTTTGTCAAAGCCGTAGCGGGGGATAAAATCAGGCAGGCTGGTCGGTCGCGTCCCCGAAGATGCTGCAGGGGCTGGACTCTTCGGCCCGCGGTTCTCGGCAATGGCATTCAGCACGGCTTTGTCGCTCATCCGGTCCTGATCCTGGGGGGCTGCGGTTGCCGGAGTTGCGGGAGGTGCCACGGTGGGAGCTTTGGCCGGTACTGGTACGGAAGCGTTTGGAGGTGATACCGGAGCAGCAGGTTTTGCCACGGCGGTTGGTGACGCCTTGACTGAAGCCTGTTCCGCCTTGGGAGTTGCTCTTCGCTGCTGAAAGTACGTAATGACAACTACCGCGACGATAACCGGTGCCAACCAGAGCAGAAAGGAGCCTCGTTTCGATCGGGCCGGCTTTGTTTCAATGGTGTCGATGTTCTCGGCATTCCAGTCATGGGCCTCGACCGGGGTCGCCTGCTCGAGCGTTTCTGGTTCGGGTGTGCTGCTGACAGCGCTGTCAAAGGAGCTGTTGAATTCGGAATATACTTTTAGGCGCTGCCGCGGAGCGTAGGTGATTCCCTGCTCTTCCAACGAGGGTTCGGTAGCCGGTAAGGCGGAAACGGGAAACTGCAGTTCTGTCGTGACGTGCTGCTGTGAGGGTTCCTCCGATGCCGCAGGATGATCGAGGAGAGCAGAAGATTCGGGGTTGCTTACCGGTTGCGATTTGGTATCGGATGCTGAAACCTGTTCCGTTGCAGTTGGTTCCTCGCCCTTCTTCGGTTTGCTCAGAAGAGTGACGATTAGTTGTTGCAGGTCGGAGAGCAGCGTACTGTCTTCTGCGGAGGTGTCGAGCCATCCCTGGTATTGTTTCAGTATCGTGTCGTTCGTCTGGCCGGGAGAAGCCAGCAGTACAAAGCGCGAGCGCTTGCGTCCCAACTGCTTTTTCAGGTGCATGAGCAAAATCTCGGCTGACAGTCCGGACAGGTGGGTCTGAACAAACACAACATCCGGCTTTTCGATAGCGATCTCTTCGCCACCTTTTTCAAGGTTGTTGACGACACGAAGACGGATGTTTTTGTCTTCGGTCAGGCGGCCGAAAATCTTACGAAGGCGTGCCACATCAGTGATTAATAACAGATTGCTCACAAGAACCCCTTCCACCGAAATTGCGACATTGTACGGGATGGAGCTGTGTTAATCAACAGGTATGATTGATTGGCCGGGTACGGACTTTTGTGAGAAGACGGGCGCAGTATAAAGCATAAATATGCGGAAAAAGAACTGGTTATATGTGCTTTTAGTTTGACAAAACAGTGCCGTGAAAATTATTATCATAGGGTTGGGATTCTGATGAGAACTTTCGGGGGGGTTATGGGTAAAACGTATAAAATTGCTGTTCTGGCAGGTGATGGCATCGGACCTGAGGTTATGGCCGAAGCGCTTAATGTTCTTGATGCAGTTGAGAAAAAATGTGGAGTCACCTTTACGCGCACCGCTGCCAATGTCGGGGGAGCCGGTATCGACAACGAAGGCAAGGCGCTTCCTCAGAGCACGATTGATATCTGCAAAGCCTCTGACGCTATCCTGTTCGGTTCGGTCGGCGGCCCGAAATGGGAAACGCTTCCTCCTGATGAACAACCGGAACGCGGAGCTCTGCTGCCGCTTCGCAAAATATTCGGTTTGTATGCAAACCTGCGTCCCGCTATCATTTTTCCTTCGCTGACCGGGGCATCATCGCTCAAGGAAGAGGTGATCGGTGGTGGTTTCAATATCCTTGTTATCCGTGAACTGACCGGCGGCATCTATTTTTCACAGCCGAAAGGGATTGAAGGGATCGGAAGAGATCGGGTCGGCATCGACACCCTGCGGTACTCAGTACCGGAGATTGAACGCATCACGCACGTCGCTTTTCAGGCTGCCCGCAAGCGCGGCAAAAAAGTCTGCTCCATCGACAAAGCCAATGTGCTCTCCTCTTCCGTGCTCTGGCGAGAAATTGTAATCGGCATCGCCAAAGAATATCCTGATGTAGAGCTGACTCATATGTATGTTGACAACGCTGCCATGCAGCTGGTGAAATGGCCGAAACAGTTTGACGTAATTCTGGCAGAGAACATGTTTGGCGATATTCTTTCCGATGAGGCTGCCATGCTCACCGGTTCGCTCGGCATGCTCCCTTCTGCTTCGCTGGCTGAGGGGACATTTGGCATGTACGAGCCTTCCGGCGGCTCGGCTCCGGACATCGCCGGACAGGGCATTGCCAATCCGATCGCCCAGATTCTCTCTGCTGCAATGATGCTCAAGTTCTCCTTCGGTATGCTGGATGCAGCTGATGCCATCGACAACGCAGTGTCAAAGGTGCTTGAACAGGGTTTCCGTACTGCCGACATTTACCAGAAGAAGGATGGCGAGAAACTGGTTGATACAAAGCAAATGGGTGCGGCTATTATTGCGGCACTGTGAGTGGATTTTACTGATTTTGTAAAAGGATATTTGGGTATGTACCGACTTGTAATTACCGTATTGATTTCATTGTGCTGTTTGGCGCCGCAGGTTTTGCATGCGGGATACGAAGAAGGGTATGAGGCTGCCAGCAAGGGGCTTTACAAGGTGGCGATTGCGGAATTCCAGAAAGCTGCTGAAAAAGGTGACGCACGTGCTCAGTATTCACTTGGTGTCATGTATTTCGACGGTATAGGCGTAAAGAAAAACCATGATGCCGGAATGAAATGGATAAAAAAAGCTGCCGAAAACGGACATCAGGCTGCTCAGAAGATTTTGAAGCGTAATCAATAACACGGAAAAGGAACATGAGACTATGAAAGTTGGAATCGTCGGATGGCGCGGTATGGTTGGTTCGGTTCTTATGCAGAGGATGCAGGAAGAGAATGACTTTGCTCTGGGCTTTGAACCGGTATTTTTTACTACTTCTCAGGCAGGACAGCCGGCGCCGCTCAATGCGGGCACCCTTAAGGATGCTTCTGATATTGCCGAGCTTAAGAAGCTGGATGTAATTATCACCTGCCAGGGGGGCGATTACACCAAGGCGGTTCATCCGGAACTGCGCAAGCAGGGTTGGAATGGTTATTGGATCGATGCTGCCAGCACTCTTCGGATGGAGTCTAACGCGGTCATTATCCTCGATCCGGTTAACCGGGGTGTGATTGATGCTGCGCTGGCCAAGGGAGAAAAGGATTTCATCGGTGGCAACTGCACCGTCAGCCTGATGCTGATGGCTTTGGGAGGATTGTTCCGTGCCGGAGTGGTGGAATGGATCAGTTCCATGACCTATCAGGCGGCAAGCGGCGCCGGCGCTCCTAATATGCGTGAACTTCTCTCACAAATGGGTGTTTTGAACAGTGTTGTTGCTGAAGAGTTGAAAAATCCTGGGTCGGCCATTCTGGAAATTGACAAGAAGGTAACCGCCGCATTGCGCGATGGCACTCTGCCGACGAAAGAATTCGGCTTTCCGCTTGCCGGAAGCGTGCTTCCCTGGATTGACCGGGAGGTTGAGGATGGTCAGAGCCGTGAAGAATGGAAAGGGTTTGCCGAAACAAACAAAATCCTCGGCACTTCAACTCCAATCCCGGTCGATGGCCTTTGTGTCCGGGTTGGTGCCATGCGCTGCCACAGCCAGGCTCTGACGATCAAGCTGAACAAGGATCTCCCGGTTGCCGAGATAGAAAATCTGATCAAGAACGATAATCAGTGGGTCAAGCTGATCCCGAATACCAAGGCTGATTCTTTGGCAGGACTCACCCCTGCGGCGGTTTCGGGAACTCTGACGGTTCCGATCGGCCGCGTCAGAAAGATGAAGATGGGACCGCAGTACCTGTCTGCCTTTACCTGCGGCGATCAGCTTCTGTGGGGGGCGGCGGAACCGCTGAGAAGAATGTTGCGCATTCTGCTGGAGAAGTAATCGTCCGGCTCTTAATTTAGTTGGTATGGAGTTAGCGCCCCGTTTGGGGCGCTTTCTGTTTGAGGAACCTATGAACATAACAGACGCTAAACCTGAACTTCTCGCTCCAGCCGGTTCGCTGGAATCCTTCTTCGCCGCAATTGAGAAAGGAGCCGATGCAGTTTATGCAGGACTGCAGGAATTCTCGGCCCGTGCCAGGGCAAAGAACTTCACTCTGGCTCAGATGGAGCGGATGATGGCCTATGCTCATGGTCAAAACAGGCGAATATACATCACCCTCAATACCCTGGTGAAGGAAAAGGAACTCCCGCAGCTGGTGGATACCCTTGCCGCCTTGGCAGCGATGCGGGTGGATGGTGTTATTTTGCAGGACTTGGCGGTAGCACGACTGATTCGAAATCATTTTCCTTCCATCCCGTTGCATGCTTCAACCCAGATGACTATTCATAATACCCCGGGTGTCAAGATGCTGCAGGAACTCGGTTTCCAGCGGGCTGTGCTGGCGCGTGAACTGGCGATTGATGAAATTGCAGCCATCGTTGCGTCCACACCGGTCGAGATTGAGTGTTTCGTCCATGGCGCACTCTGCTTTTCCATCTCCGGGCAATGTTTTTTCTCGTCATTATTGGGCGGTCACAGCGGCAACCGTGGCAGGTGTGCCCAGCCGTGCCGCCGGCTTTATAACCATCGCGGCAAGGAGGGACACTACTTTTCAACCAGTGACCTTTCTGCCATCGACCTGCTGCCGGATCTGATCAAAGCCGGGGTCAAGTCGCTCAAAATCGAAGGTCGGATGAAATCAGCCGAATACGTCGCATCGGTTGTTGAGGCATACCGTACCGTACTCGATGCTCCGGAAAAAGCTCATAAAGAGGCACTGTCAGCTGCCAAGGGAATACTGAAATATTCTTTTGGCCGTACTCCGACCAAGGGCTTTCTGGCATCACAGCAGCCGGATGATATTGCGAACCCCTGGCAGAAAGGAGGCACCGGGCGTTTTATCGGTCAGATCAAGAACACTAAAGGAAAGAGCCTGATCTTTGAAACCAGAGATGCGCTGTACGTCGGGGATCGTCTGAGGGCTCAACCCAAGAGCGACATGGCTGGCCAAGCGTGGACCGTACGCGAGATGGTTCTCAATCGAAAGAAAATCATGGAGGCCCCGGCAGGGAGCCTGGTGGAGGTTGAGACACCGTTCAGCTTTTCAGTCGGCGATTCCATCTACAAGGTTTCTTCCCGAGAGGCATATACCCTAAGTGACAGTGCGTGCCTGCGCAGACTTGAGGGGGGGCAGGGTGACAAGCTCTCCTGTGCGCTGTTCGTCTCGCTGAAGGACGAGCAGCTTCATATCTCGGCTGCCGTTGCGGGAAACAAGCATGAGTTCAGCTTTTTCCTTGGTCAGCTGGAGAGTGCCCGTAGTGGTGACATGCAGGCGGTTCTGTTTGGACAATTTTCAAAATGCGGCGATACGCCGTTCAGGCTCGATTCGCTGGTGGCACCTGACTTTCCGGCAGTGCTGATTCCTTCCGCCCTGTTCAAAGATCTACGGCGCCGCTTTTACCAGCAGCTGCGAGAAGCGTCCACGGCTGTTTTTCGCGAACAGCTTGCTTCAGCTCGCAAGGGAGCCCTGAAAGAGCTGGAGATCGTGCAGGGCACCAGGCATCGGCAGACCTCCCGCGAGGTGCTGACAGTTGTCATGGCTGAACCGAAAGAGTGGCGTTTCCCACTTCAAAACGGTGCTGACGCTACTCTGTTGCCGCTTACAAAGGCGGCCATACACCAGATATCCTCGGCAGTCCCGCGTATGCGAGGTTCGGAAGAGCGTATCATCTGGCAGCTTCCATTCATACTGTTTGATCGTGATGTGCCTCTCTATCGCGACACGATCCAAACTCTTTACCGCTCCGGTTTCCGGCGTTTTGAGGCGGCCAACCTGTCACATTTTGAATTGTTACGTACGCTTGAAGGCCTGCATGTCTCGACCTGGCACCGTTGTTTTACGCTAAACAGCCAGGCGCTGGCTGCCTGGAAGGAACTTGGTGCCGAAGCGGTTACGCTTTACATGGAAGACGACAGCGTTAATCTTGCCGGGGTGCTTGCAGCGGGAGTTGATATTGAGCAACGGGTGCTGGTCTATTCGCCGTTACCGGTGATGACAACCAAGATCCGCATCAAAGACGTGCATGCCAATACTCCTCTCCGTTCGGATCGGGGTGAAACCTATCGTGTTGCCAGTCAAGACGGCCTGCAGACGATCAGTTCTTCGCTTCAATTTTCGCTGACGGCCCGGCATGGTGAATTATCGCAGAAAGGGTGCAACTCTTTTGTAATTGATTTGAGTGAGGAACCGCGTGAAAGGTGGGGCGACATCATCGCAGCTTTCAAATCGGGACGTGAGCTTGCCGGGACTACCGAATTCAATTATGCGGCGGAGCTGATGTAAATGAAAACCTTTCTTATTGCCGTTCTGCAGATACTTCTCCTGGCGGGCAGCGCCTATGCCGGACGAACCATTGAAGGCATGGTTAAAGCGGTTTACGATGGCGACACCGTATTGTTGGCGACGCGAGAGGAGAGTCGGCTCAAGGTGAGGCTGTACGGTATCGATGCGCCTGAGACAAGAAAGCCGGACAAGGTGGGACAACCGTATGGCGATGTATCCAGGCGAACGCTGATGTTCAAGATCATGGGGCGTCGGGTAACCGCCGAAATTATGGACATCGATCAGTACAAGCGGGCTGTGGCGGTAATTCGGTATGCCGGCCGGGATATAAATCGCGAAATGGTTGCGGATGGGATGGCGTGGGCGTATCGCCAGTATCTTCAAGGGGCATATGAATCTGAATACATGGGAGCGGAAAGTATGGCCCGTTCACGGCGAGTCGGGCTTTGGAGAGACTCGAATCCGCAACCCCCCTGGGAATTCAGAAACGGGAATAAAGGGAAAGGAAAGCATTTGAATCGTTGGTGATCAGCAGGGCGCAGGATTTTGCCGTATTAACGGCGGTATTTCCTGGTCATATCGAGGATGTGCTTGACGCGGGAAACAACCCGCAATGGCTGGACCGGCTTGGGAATAAAGTCGCTGAATCCGAACTCAAGCGCTTTCTGTTCGTCTTCGGTTGATGCCTTGGAGGTTAACATGATGACGGGGATTTCTGAGGTCATCGGATTGGCTTTGATGGCCCTCAACAGTCCGTAACCGTCCATGCGCGGCATCACGGAATCGGTTATTATAAGCTTCGGTCGCTCCGACAAGGCGATTTTCAGAGCTTCCAGTCCATCGCTTGCCAATAGAACCTTATAGCCCTCTTTTACAAGTGCCGCCTGTATAATTGTTAAAATCGGCATTGAGTCTTCTACTACCAGTATCGCTTCGCCGCTATCCGCGCTACTTTTCAGATAATGCACTGAAATCGCATCCAAAATCTCTTTGCGGGTGGCAAGCACGGGAACAACCTGCATTCCGGTAATGCGGCTCAACATCTCCATTGTTTCCAGATCAAAGGGGTCAGTGATTGCGACCGCCAGCATGGCTTCTTTTTGCTTAAGGGGAAAAACAAGCTTCTTCATTGCAAAATCGGACGGCAGCATGTCGAGCAGTTCTTGAGGGTAGGCGTGACCGACAAAATTTTTGATGGTCTTGAAATTAAACTGTTTGGACAGAGCATCTACCAGTTCTTCCTCGGTAATGACTCCCATTTCTTCAAGCACAACTCCCAGGCGCTTTTTTTCAGATTTCTGGCGTTCCAGTGCCCGCTCAAGCGTTTTGTTGCTGATAATTTCAGCTTCAACCAGTAAATCGCCCAAATGCTTCATACAAACCCACCCTCAATATTCCAATCGATAAATCTGAGCCCGCTTGTAACACACAACAGTGTATATAACATATTCAAGAGGCTGTCGTCATAAATGAGAGATAGCAGCTATTTCGGTGCCAGATAACCAATGCGGATTCCACCCCAATGCCTGTTGCTGATAACGAGAGGTTTTGACATGTCATTTAATATTTCACCGGTGTCACGACTGTAGGTTTGCAGCAGGAACCCTTCCGTATTGCGTGCGCATCGGATACCGGTCCGATCATTGAACATTCGTTTGGTGCGATTGTTGTTCTTGTCGATTTCAGGATCACCCGTTAATGGTTTGGTGAAACGAAGATTATGACAGGGGAGATAGCCGTTGTTATCAACGCAGATGGCAAACAGTACCTTGCTGTCACGATTGACAATCGATTCCTGAATCGGCGAGATCACCTTGTCAAAGAACGAGTCAAATTTGGTCGTATATTTTTGAGGAGTTGTATTAGGGATCGGTACATAATTTCTGTCGAAGAGACTCTCAAGGGTTATCGTTCGATCCTTGAGCGCCTGTTCGATGGCGGCGAGGACCTGGACCTCCATTTCGCGAATGTAGCCCTTCACGGTATCGTGATAATTTCCGACCGAGAATTTTCCAACCGACCCGTAAATCTGTTCAACAACGTCAGAGAATGTAGCAAAAGCGTCGCTGGTCTTTTGCATCATTGTGTTTGTCTCTCCTGCACTGCGGGAAACAAGATGAATCATCTCGGAAATATGATTTGTTGTGGCATTCTGCTCTTCAGAAGCGGTAGCAATCTGTTCAATCATGAGCCGCGACTCGTTAGCATGATTTTTGATGTTCTCAAGGCTGTTTCGTGCTTCCTCGGCTTTGGCAAGGCCGGTCTGGACGAGGACACTCTCGTTGCCGATCATATCTGCCGCGCTACGGCTGGTTTTCTGGATATTTGCCACAACCCGCTTGATCTCACGCGTAGAAGCGGTTGTCTTTTCGGCCAGTCCCTTGACCTCGCTGGCAACAACTGCAAACCCTTTGCCGGCATCTCCGGCCCTGGCCGCCTCAATAGAAGCATTCAGGGCCAGCAAATTGGTCTGATCGGCGATGTCTTCGATCAGAACAACCATTTCGCCGATATGTGTGGAGGCTGCCTCCAGTTCACGAATGATCACCAGGGTGTTATTAACACTGCTGCTGATCTGCTGCATGCAGTTCCAGGTTTCTTCCACAACGGCCATCCCGCTGTTAGCGGCTGTGTCAACCGCACTGGAAAGCGAGGCCGCCCGGTGGGTATTCTCGGTAACTTCATGAATAGTCTGGGCCATCTCCTCTGATGAAGCTGCAACAGTAAATGCCTGATCCTTTTGTTCCTGGGTCATCTTCAGTGTCCGCTCCGTGCCGGTGGCCAGCTCGCAGACTTTTGTTCCGATCAGGCAGGTTTGAGAATACAGCTCGGAAAAGGTGCTGCGTATCTTCTCGGTCAGGTTGTTGACTTCCTCTCCCAGTCGGCCAATTTCACAGGACGTACGAACCTCAAGAACCTTGGTCAGATCCCCTTCGCTCCCGGCCAGGTCACCCAGCTGCTTGTAGAGCTCCTTGATCTGCTGGACTATTGCGCGGTTGAAGAAAACGTACAATGTTCCCAGCATGGCAAAAAAGAAAAAAGCCCCTACCGCCGACATGACCAGTGTCAGACGAAGAGCCGAGGTAAATCCGTCTTCAAGGGAAGTCGTAAGAATGACACCGCCCAGATACTTCGCCTCACTCTTGTGGCAACCTCGGCAGCGCTCTTCATTCGCAAGGGGGACTGCCAGATCAAGAAGCTTCTTCCCTTCCTTGCTGGCTGCCAGCTCTCTGGGTGAACCGGAAGCAATGGCTGTGCGCATCTCCTCGCTTACCGTTCCGCTTCCCCATTCCTTTCCATCGGCATTAAAAAGCCGAATTCCGGCGACGCCGCCCTTTGCCTTGATTTCGGAAACGTAGCTTCCAAAATCCTTCATATCGCCCTTGATCATCTGGTTAAGGATGTCGTGGGTAACCGTTGATGCCAGTTGACGGGCATTTTTTCTCTGAAGATCAATAGTGGCGGTATATTCTAGGTAGATGGACAGAATTCCAAGACCGGCAAAGCCAATGAAGAGGGTGGCTGCAATGATAAGGACGATCTTGCGATTCAGGCTTGACTGGAACATGGAGGTCACCTTTTGAAAAAAATGTATACAAAATTTTCTGCGCGGTGAAATTCTACACCAGGTAAGGGTATTATACAAACTGTTTGTTGAATAATAAAACCTTGTTTTTTGCTAACTGGCTGCTATGAAAAGGATAATTGTTTTCATTAAAACGGAGGTTTTAAAGTGGTTTACGGGAAAAGCAGGGTGCTCATCAGGAATTATTGTTACGCGGTCCAAGCAATGTAAAATTGTATTTGACAAGCGACAATAACACGGTATAAGCGAACAGATAAACGAGTGCGAAATTCAGAAATTAATGCCGAACATTAAAAAACAGCGGCAGTAAATAAAAGTACGAGAGGAGATCATTATGAAAAAGTTACCGGTGGTTATCGGAATGGTTGCTGTAACGGGGATTCTTTATGCCTGCGGAGGATCGGGTTCAAAGAGTTCTTCAGACAGCGGTAGCAGCTCAGTAACAACTGTCACTGCACCGCCGATTGCATCTGCGACGACTATTTCCAATTCGACTGAAGCGGCCAGAACGGTCAACTCCTCAAGGGCGTTGGCATCTTCCTTTGCTTCAGGATCGGCATTTCCTTCACTCAACTCTTTGGTAAGTAAACCTGCCGCGGATCAGACTGCCAACGGGCACAGGATCCTGGATACGATTCGTGATGTTCAAAAGAGGGCATTGGCTCTGCAGGAAATACCAAAGAAAGTGGGAAAATATGTAGCGGCTTCTACAACCGATACTTACCCATGCGCCGTGAGCGGATCACGAACAATAGTGTACGATGATGTGTCCGGCAACATGTCCATCACTGCAACTAGCTGCAAAGAAGATTACGAGCTTACGAACGGGACGATGTCCTTGACCGGAATCAGCCAGGGAGCCAGTTCAGGTGGCAGCATAGCTGTTAATATGAGCACCATCAATTATGCCTATGGCGGATATGTGACCAAAGAACACGAATCAGTGATGAATCTGACGATGACGATCAATTCATTATCCAACAGTGCCAACTCCAGCACGTCGAGCTTTTCAATGAATGGTACGGAAAAAAACATCAACTATAACTCAGGAACGAGTGAAAAGCAGGCATTCGGCAATTTCTCGCTCAGTATGTCCGAGAGTGCGTCCGGATCAATCACAACAGTTGATATGACCATGGGAGGCTCGGTCACCATGGACACGTACAGGGATACAACCTTCTCTACAATTGATACCGCATCAGGAATGACTTTCCAGAATCTTAAGCTTGTTGACACCGTTAATTCAGCCACGATGACGAATTCACTTACCATTGACGGCACATATGCCATACGAACAATTCCTGCCTGCATGGACGGGACATTTGCCATTTCAACTCAATCACCACTGGTGACGACCAGTAACGGCGTCACGACCGGGCAGATGACGGTGAATGGTGTCGTGATGGTCTTCAATGCTGACGGTTCCGTGACGGCCTCCATTAACGGGGTGCCGCAAACCATCACTTCCTATGCGAATGTCTGCTCATTGAGCTTTTGATTGACACAGGATGGCATCCCGTCGTCCTGTGACCTGCACATTTGCGCACTGCGCAAAAAACTAAAGGGGAGGTATGTGTATGAAACGCTATTTATCTTTCTTGGCCATCTTGTCGATCATGTCAATTCTCTTTGCCTGCGGTGGAGGGGGTAGCAGCGACAGCAGTTCCGGAAGTAGTGACACATCTGCGCCATCCGTAACCGCTTTTAGCGTGACGGCCCCGGCAACGGGACTGACAGTGCAGGTCACAGCGTTCACTGCAACCGATAATACCGGAGTCACCGGGTACTTGATTACATCAAGTTCTACTGCACCGGCTGCCTCCGCCGGCTGGACAACAACCGCGCCGACCAGCTTCACCTTTACGGCAGAAGGTCCTCAGATAGCCTACGCCTGGGTCAAGGACGCCGCCGGTAACGTTTCATTAAGCAGGTCCGCAGCAGTGACGCTTACCGGGGTTCCCGCACGGCAGGTAAACGGGGTGGTGACAAACCCGGTGAGCGGAGCCCCGCTCGGTGGCGCTACGGTTTCAGCCTTTGTTCAGCTGAGCAGCCTTGTTGCTAAAACCGTTGCGGCTCCTGTTGTGACAGTTATTACCAATGCCGATGGCACGTACACCGTTACAGGCCTGACGGCTGGAGTGACGTATTATTTTGAAATAACTGCAACCGGGTTCGCGACGTTCACCTACTACAACATCAACCCTGACGCAACCAATAACCTTACGCTGGCGACAGCCAGGGTAATCCCGTCAACCATGGCCGGCCAGACTACAACGGCGAGCGGCAAGGTCAAAAATGCCTCCACGAACGTTGGCCTTCCGAATATGACGGTAAAAATCCGCTCGGGAGTTGGCAGCCAGACCGACCAGACCGGCCCGGTGCTGGCCACCGCAACAACTGATTCAACCGGTGCATACTCCTTTGCCGCTCTTGCGGCAGGCACGTACACTGCCGAAGTAACGGGCAATATCGGTACGACTCCGATCATTACGTCTTATTTTACACTGGTCAGCTTCCCCGGCACCACACTCAATACTAACCAGGATTTCTCCGTAACGGTTCCTCTCTCCAGTGCCGGTCCGGGCCAGTACAGAATCGTATTGAGTTGGGGCGATAATCCGAGCGATCTGGATAGCCATCTGACCGGGCCCGCGACCGCAACTGGCGCAAACGCCACCACGGGCACCCGCTTCCATACCGCCTATTATGAGCATGATTACCCAAGTGGATCTGCGACCTCTTCAACTATTACTATCGGGAATAACAGCTTCAGTTACTACACCGCAGGTGCTTTAACAGAGGCCGTTCTGGATGTTGACAACACTATTCACGGTTCCGATAACGGGCCGGAGACTACTACAATCGTTGTGCCAAAAACCGGTACGTACCGGTTCTATGTGCATCATTTTTACGGCACTTCAACAATTTCCGCATCCGGTGCACAGGTTGTGGTCTACAAGGGAAATGCCCAGTTGGCAGCCTTTAACCCGCCAGCCAGCGCCTTGGGAGACGGCGCTGTTTGGTCCGTCTTTACCATGGACGTGACAGCAAGCGGTCAAACCATCACCCCGGTGAACACCATATCCATGATTTCAACGGGCACTCTTCCAAAGCCAGCGGGCTCCGGATTCGAGGATTATTTGCTCTTCTCAAATCTGCCGCGCAAATAGAAGTCAGGTAGTGCAGTAAAAGAAGGGGTGGCCAATGAGCCGCCCCTTCTTAATTATGTTAGAAGTTATTTTCTGCGTTATTTTTGTATAAAAGACAGAACGTACTTTTCCCGTTTACCGCTTATAAATACCCCGAAATAGTGTTGACAGAATTAATATATTTTTGTATTGTAGCTCCAATTAAAATATTCTACCTTTGGAGGCGTTATGAAAAAAGTATCATTGATTTCTTGTGTTTTTATTGCTTTAGGCATTATTTCCATGTCGAGTGCATCAGCTGCAGATCTTGTGTTTAGTACATCGTCCTCGGTGGCGGTCCAACGTTGTTCCCCTAAATATCCGAATAGTCCTGAGGTAACGCGGGGGATTGAACGCGCGGCATGGAAAGATCGATGTTCGCAACAATGTAATGGGCAATCCCATTTGATCTTAACCATAAATTCCTATGGGATGACTACTGGAAATAGTTCGTGCTATCAGGGATATGAGGTTTATGATATTTTATGCTTTTGCGAGCCGGTCTGGTCAGGCGGGTCAGGCAACCTAGGTCTTCCGTTCCCTTCGCTTGGTGCCTTAGTAAGCTAGGATTCAATTCATAAATCAAAACGAAAGGTCTCGAATCAATCGAGACCTTTTTTAATAAGTGGTTAGCCCTTGACGGCAGTAGCGCAAAAGTCAATAAAGATGCACATGTATATGAAACAAATTGCGGAATAACTCTTTGGGGCAACCATGGCGAAAAAAAAGCAGTGCAAAGCGGAGCCGGCTGCCGGCTCGCCGTCAATTTCCGATCACCCTGAACATTCAACTGGTAGAGCAGTAAAACCTTGGCAGTGGCTGTTGCTTTTTTTCCTGGTTTATTTCCTCTGTGACCTGCTCCGGCTTATGGATGGGCCAAGCCGTTTGGCTGGATATGAATTCAACGGCGTGCCCCTGATGCAGAACTCTGATAGTTATGCATGGCTTGCAGCGGCTAAGAAAATCAACCAATTCAGCGGCAAATTACTTCCTGAAATTCTTCGTATCGGAAATGTACTCACCGGCATTGATATCGGCGTGGTTGGATTTTATTTACCACTTGTCCTGGCTCCTCTTGTCATAGTTCCGGTTTTCCTTCTTGCAGCATGGTGGCGCATGCCTGAAGCGGCACTGCCAGCCGCTCTCATGACAGGCGCTTCCTTCGGATTTCTCTCCCGCACCCTTTCCGGCTGGCTGGATACGGACGTGCTCACCCTGTTTTTCCCGGTAAGTATTGCCGTGGCTTTGCTCGTCTGGCTTGAGTACTTTTTTTATTCATCCGATACGGGTGGGACCCCTGTCAGAAGACAAATTTTTGTCGGGGCCTTTGCCGTCGGGGTGCTGTTCAGATCATATCTGTTGTTTTATCCCAATGGCGAAATAATCGGGCTCAGTATCATCGGCGTCGCTCTGCTCGCCGGGATTGCCAAGTCCCGAAAAGATCTCAGATGTGATCTTTCTATATGCATGGTTATTATTCTCCTTATGGGAAACGGTTCATCGGCAGGGTTCTGGTCTGCTGCATGTGCAGCCGTACTAATACTCATTAAGCCAGACTTTCTCGCCAGTAAGAACGTTCGGCTTGCAGGCGTTTTCCTCGCGATCGCACTCTTCCTTTCCTGTTATTCATTCGCCAGTTTTTCGAACAACTGGATGAAAATAATGAACTACGGGAAACTTGCTCCCGGATCAGGCCCACTCAATCTGCCATCAGTAATAAAAACAGTCGAAGAGGCCCAAACAACAGGTATTGAAACGGTAATACGGTCAGTCGCAGGCAGTTGGCTGCTTCTTTCAGCCGGCATGATCGGCTTTATTTATTGTACGTTGAAGCGTCCTGCGGCACTCGTATTCTTACCACTTCTTGTCCTTGGACTGTCGTGCGGCACGTTAGGTGCTCGATTTGGCATGTACGGCGGTGCTGCCATGGGAATCGGACTGGGTTTCGGCTTGGGCTTGATCCTGAGGTCTTCAGGAACAAAAATGTATGTACGCTGGATTTTTCAGGCAGTTGTGGCTGCTGTCGTCTTCTGGACGACAAGAGATCTGGTGCGTACAACCGATTTGACGGATTGGCACATTACCAGGGAATATGCCGACTCTTTCAAAGAGTTGAAAAAAATTTCCGCAGCAGATGCCCAGATCTGGACATGGTGGGATTGGGGGTATGCCGCGCAGTACTTCAGCGAACGGAGGACATTCGCTGACGGTGGCAGAAATTCCGCGTCATACGTATTGCCGCTTGCACGGATCCATTACACCTCATCACCGCTCTATGCCTACCAGTGTATGCTCTTTACCGCTGAGCAGCAAAAAAAAACCGGTAATGAAGTAAAGTCGAACGTTACTGTCCCGCTGTATGCAAACCCTTTTAATGCGCTATTCACCAAGCAAGATCCGAAGCAGGTACAGAATGTTATGGACGGGTTTCATAGCAAACTCCAGTTTTCAAGCAGGGATGTGCCCGAGCAGTACCTTGTGGTAACGTGGGGAAACCTGAATTATGTTCCGGTGATAAGGAGCTTTGGTTCCTGGAATGTTGTCACGGGAGAATCGTTAAAAGGGACCTTCGCGGCTGGCGGGAACTTGAGGGTTGATATACGAAACGGGGTCATATCTCATGGAGGCAGGCAGTATGAGTTGGCCGCTATGGACATGGTTGGACAACAAAACGGTACGTTGGAGAGGCAGCAAAATGCCTGGCCCGCTAGAAAACAGGACTATTTCGGAGTAGCTAACAGTATGGATGGGAGTTTTTACCCGATGGATGAAGCATCATACCATTCTCTTATGGTGCAAATGCTTATTTCCGAACCTGCGCGGTTCGAACCATATTTCAAGCTGGTGATCGATCGGGCACCGCACATCAGGATCTATCGCCTTAATGTGAATCAATCATGATGACTTCAAAACGGTTGAAGTACTGCCGGTAGGACTAATATGATCAGAGTATGCATATATTCGGCGGTCGCATGCATTATGCTGGCGGCATTAATTGGTTGCGGAAGCGATGGCACTATGGATGGCAGCGATGATCGGAGGGCTGCACTGTCAGATAGTAAGAACAGGGAGATCAGTAGAGCCGATGAAGAAGTAATGGCGGTAAACCAGCAGGTATTACTAAACGAAGCGCAGATGTCTTTTCCTGAAATAGCCATTCCTCTTGGCTCAGTAAAGTATTATCTCCCCTTCGAGGCGGGGAAGCACCGCGGGGTTTCTCAAGGAATCAATGGAAGCACCTCGCACATGGGTAAACTCTCAAATGCAATTGACTGGAATCTTACGGGGTATAACGATTATCGTTTGCCGGTCTTGGCATCAGCCCGGGGTACGGTTGTGCTGGCAAATATGCTCGCTCGATTCGGCAATTGTGTTGTGATTCGCCATGTTGACGGAAGCAAGACCCGCTATGCTCATCTGGACGAAATTACTGTTGCGCTTGGGCAGTATGTAGGGCAGGCAGGAAAAATTGGACTGGTGGGCACTACAGGTCATAGTACCGGGCCGCATTTGCACTTTGAGATACTGGATGCGCAGATGAACGGAATGTTGCCGGTTTTTGCCGAGTCGATAGTTACGCCTGTCGGCGACATGCCCTGTACGACGGCGAGTGAAGAAAGCGGCTGTTATGAATCACTGAACTCGCCAGTATCGGAACCGTAATAATCTGAACGTTGAACTCTTCAATGTGATGGCGCACCGCGCCAAATAAAAAAGGCCCGAAAGAAGATCTTCCGGGCCTTTGCATCAGATTACAAAAGACAACGTTTAGTTCGGGTATACCGAAACCTTTTTACGATCCTTGCCCAAGCGCTCGAATGCAACCACGCCTTCGATCAGGGCAAACAATGTGTAATCCTTGCCGCAGCCGACGTTGTTGCCGGGGTGGATCTGGGTGCCGCGCTGGCGATAAATGATGTTGCCGGCCTTGACGCTTTCGCCGCCGAACTTCTTACAGCCAAGACGCTGTCCGCCTGAATCCCTGCCGTTTCTTGAACTACCACCAGCTTTCTTATGTGCCATTTCCGTATCTCCTGGGAAAAATATTTATGCGGTTTTGATTAAGCCGTAATCTTTTCAATCTTAAGGACTGTCAGGTGCTGACGATGACCGCGCAGTTTGCGAGAATCTTTACGGCGCTTGGATTTAAACACGAGGACCTTTTTGCCTTTGCCCTGCACAGCAATTTTTGCCGTTACAGAAGCTCCGGCAACGAGCGGTGCGCCCACAACCGTTTTTTCTCCACCCACCATAAGAATCTCTGCGAATTCTATGCTGTCGCCGATTTCGCCCTCAAGTTTTTCAACCTTGAGAAATTCGCCCTCGGTTACCTTGTATTGCTTCCCGCCTGTTTTGATTACTGCGTACATATGTCATCTCCATCCGCTTCTGTTTTTTAAAGAGTTATGGAATATAGATACATGGATTTAACAAGTCAAGCATAAAATGACATGACCAGATCGAAATCTCTCTGCTCGCGGTGCCGTGTTGCCATGCCATGATGTCCTATTTATCCGGTTCATCACCAAAAAGTTCATCAAAGATGGCCTGTACGGTCGTGATCCGGTTGGCTTTCCATGCGTTAGTCCCGCAGAAAACCAGGCCGGTCTCGACGTCACCTCGTTGGGCGCGATCAAGAGCGGTAACGATACAAAAGCGTTCGCCCGATTCCTTGTAGGAACACTTTTTAAGGCATCCCATCCGGCAGGGGGTATGGTGGTCAAGATCGTACTGACGTATCTTGTCCTTGTTACTCAAAATTGCCCGCCCCGGAAGTCCGGCAGGGCTCATAATCAGGCCGATGTCCTCTTGAGTGCATTCAAGGTAGCGTTGTTTGAACTCATCGCTGGCATCACATTCTTCGGTGCAGACGAAACGGCTGGCCATCTGGACTCCGTCCGCTCCCTGGGCGAGGGCATATTCCAGATCGGAGCGATCCCATACGCCACCGGCGGCAATCACCGGTACAGCGACACCGCACTCATCGCGAAAAAATGCCTTGATCTCGCGGACCGTTGCATATTGGTCATACTCGCCGGTGCCGATGTTTTCCATCTTTTCACCCAGATGTCCGCCAGCCGTATCCGGGTCTTCGACCACAACCGCGTCAGGGAGGCGGTGGTAGGCTTTTCGCCATTTGCGGACAATCAGCTGGGCTGCGCGAAGTGAAGAGACGATTGGAACCAGTGCAACATCGGGATGATCGGCTGTCAGTTCCGGCAGACCCATCGGGAGTCCGGCTCCGCAGACGATCACTTTGGCGCCCCCTTCAATTGCGGCCTTGACAAGCGGTTCGAAATCGGAGAGAGCGACCATCACGTTGACGCCGATAATGCCGTCAGGAGCAATTTCATATGCCTTCCGCAACTCGGCTTTGAAAGCCTCTGTTTCAGCCTGGAAAAAGTTCTTTCCATCATAAAGGCCGCTATTGAGGGCTATTCCGGCCGCGGCGACAAGTCCGACACCACCACATTTCGCTACATGACCGGCCAATCGGCCAGCAGATATCCGCACACCCATGCCGCCCTGAATAAGTGGGTAGCGAACCGTATGCTTTCCAATTTTTAGTGGTTGTGCCATAATTCCCCCTGATAGTGATGTCCAGATTCTCATCATAGCAAGGCTTTCGATGTAGCGAATGTAATAGTTTTGTAAAAGGAAGCAGCGTCTTCAGAGTTTCACCCCGTTTTTTTTCTGGACTTGTTGCCCCGTTCTCACTAAAATCTCGCAGTTTATTTGAAATAGGGAGTTGGCCATGGAACAGGAAAAACTTGATTATTTTAAAAACATACTTAATGAAGAAATGAAATCGTTGCTTGGTGAAGCGGGCAAGACGGTAACGGAGATGACTTCGGACGCTTCAAACTTTCCCGATCCGACCGATCGTGCGACACAGGAGTCTGACCGCAACTTTGAGCTGCGCATAAGGGACCGGGAACGCAAGTTGATCAATAAAATTAAAGATGCTCTCGAGCGCATAGAATCTAAAGAGTTCGGTATATGTGACGATTGCGGGGAGGAAATTGGTGAAGCCCGCCTTAAGGCGAGACCGGTAACAACCCAGTGTATCGACTGCAAGATGGCTGCTGAGGAAAAGGAACTCAAGATTTGAATCCCACTATTCACGTTTGACGGCACACAGGATAAGACATGAACATTCATGATTCTCAACAAAATCCTGAAACCGATAACCGTCTCTCAGAGCTGACGCTTCTGTATCAGTTCAGTAATACAATGCTTTCCACAATCCGCCTCAACAAGCTGATGCACCTCATTCTTACCGCTATTACCGCGCCATCATCCAACCTCTTCGAACGTGCCATTCTGTTTGTGCGTAACGAAAAATCCAATGTCCTCCAAGGCATGCTTGCTGTAACTCGCCAGCTTTCTGAAGGGCTGCAGATTATCGGCGGCCAGGATGCCCTCGGAAGCCGCTGGGATATTAGCGATGAAATAATTTCCCGGCAGCGCTCCGATGCATTTTGCTTGCAGGTTCGTCTTACGCGCATTGAAATTGACCGCGACTGTCCACTCATGCATCACATTATTTCAGAACGCACCCTTTGTCATTCCGATGACTCCCTCTGCCGAAAATGTCCGACGTGTCACTTTGTCAGACCGTTATGTGGCGGCCCTTTTGCGGCTGCGCCGCTTGTCGCACGTGAAGCGGCCATCGGTATGATTGTGGTGGACAATCCTGATTCTGCCCGTGAAATTTCAAGCGAAAATCTGCACTTTCTTCAGCTCTTTGCCAATCAGGCAGGCATGGCGATTGAAAATTCGATGTTGTATAATCGCATCGAAGACGCGCATTCAAACCTGCGAGATGCCAGGGAACGCCTGCTGCATGGCGAGCGTATGGCGGCTATAGGCGAAATGGCTGCAAACCTGGCCCATGAGCTGAAAAACCCGCTGATCACCATTGGAGGTTTTGCAGGGAGGTTGCTCAAATCACTTCCTGCCGAGACTCCTGAGCGCCGGTATGCAGATACCATTGTCTCTGAAGTCAGCCGGCTTGAGAAAATGCTGGCGGAAATCCTGGCGTTTTCACGCAAGCCGACCATCTGCTTCAGCGCCTGCAATCTGGAGGAAATTATTCAGGATTGCCTGGCAAGCTGCAGCACCGCTTTTGAGGACCATAATATAAAGGTATCGTTTACCAGCGAGGTTCCCCACTTGATCGTTTCAGGTGACGCGCATCAGCTGAAACAGGTTTTTCTCAACCTGATACTAAACTCTTGCGATGCAATGTCGGAAGGGGGGCAACTTACCCTGACCCTGAAAAAAACAACGCAGGGTAAGGAATCAGTTGTTGCAACTGTTGAGGATACTGGTGGGGGTATTCCGAAGGACATGCTGCCGCAAATATTCAATCCCTTTTTCACAACCAAACATCACGGTACCGGTCTTGGACTCGCTATTGTGAATCGCATCATCCTCAATCACTTCGGATCAATAGAGGTTCACAATACCGGCCAGGGCGTTGCCTTTACAATTACATTGCCGCTGGCAGAATATGCCGAATCCTGATAAAAAGGATAACTTGGAATTCATTTTTCCGTACAATTTTTATGGGGCTGTAGCTCAGCTGGGAGAGCGACGCGTTCGCAACGCGTAGGTCGACGGTTCGATCCCGTTCAGCTCCACCAATAAAAACAGAGTGTTACGCATTGCTGCATAGTAAAGATCTCAAAGAGCGAATTCTGGATGGTGGGAAATAACATGACTGCAGAGGAAACAAATAAATTCTTTTTAGATGCACTGAACTTTGCGATCCATCAGCTTGTTACTGATGGATCGCTACCAGCAACAGCTGTGTTAAAGACTACAGACGGTGAATATGCCGGATGCAAATTGCAATTCACCGATGCAAAAAGCAAATCTGCAGCGATTGCCAACTTTGTTTTAGAACTGAAAGACCAGAAACCGCCTTGTGCTGTGGTTGTTGTACCAATATCCACGGGTGTCGGTAGGGGTAAAAAGCGTAAAACATCTTTGTGTGTTGCATTTCAGTCATTCCATAATAGATTTGTCAGCATGGTTAACTACGAAAAGACGAAAAATAGTGAGTTTGTTTTTGAGACGCCATATTTTTGCGACGATAGCGAAATTGTCCTCAGCGGGCATGAATACTTTGGAGATGCTTTTGATTCAGGAAAATAAGTTTGATTCATATAGGTTTGATTGAAACGGCTCCGTTCTGGAGCCTTTTTTTGTGAACGTGGCAGGGTATAGGAGTTTTATACACTCGGTAACATCTATAAACTTGGTCATAACACGCTGTAATCACGTATGTTATGTATTCAGGCGGTAGATAATTAGTATTATGTTTTCATACATCACCCTTTTCAATAATTCTGGTAATTATTGGTGAAGACACTGTTGTTAGTAATAATGCCAGTGTTTATGGTGTGTTAGGCGCAAGCACCAGAAAATAATGCTACTTGGCACCAGCAATGCATCATCAAAATCAAGAGCAATTAAATTCAACAACACTCAAAAAATAGGAGGATGTCATGAGAGCACTTATCACTACCATCGTTGGAACATTGGCACCAGTGGCAGCATATGCGGCATCAGGAGTACGGGAAGATACAAGTGGAATCTTTGTTTGGGTGTTTCTTGGATTTTGCGCCCTTATAGTCGTAGCGCAGGTAATCCCGGCAGTATTGATGATGACAGGTATGGTAAAAGGTGTTGTCTCTGTAGTGAAAGAAGAATTGGCACCTGCATCAACTAAGAACTGATAAAAGGGGGAATACATGGAAAACAGGGTTATGTGAAAGGCCATCTCTTGGGATGGCCTTTCGCGTTAAGGAGCTGATTTTCACTTGGCGGGATGTGAAACGGGTTCGCAACTCAAGCTGAATTCAGTGTAGAAGCTTCAGAGAGTGCCATTCACCAATACTACGGATTTGTTGTAACGGGCGTAGTCTGCATCGGTCTCAAGTATATGGTTTTTGACCCATCTTTTAAGAAATGTCAGGACATCGAGAGATATGTGCTCCCTCCCGTGATGGAAGCCCACCTGCAATTCCAGAACAGTTTTTGTAAAGCTATCGTGGTCCTCTTTATGCTCAGGCAGTTTGGGATATGAATGTTTAATCATCCACTCTTCTTCAGCTGCAAAGTGGTGGCTGGCGTAGAGAATTAATTCATTGAGAATGTCGAGTACACAATTATTTGGAGCACCAAGGAGAAAGTCATCATAGGCTTTGTTGAGTAAGCGTACTAGATGCTTATGATCATCATCAAACTCCTGGATACCGGTCGCAAATTGTTCATTCCACTCAATAAAAGGCATAACAGTCTCCGTCTATTCAAATTATCAGTTAAAGTACCTTAGCTTATTTAAATGTCAAGGCAGGTTTTAAAACCATTAGCCATTTACATGCTATGGCGGCGCTGGAACGCAGCTAGATTAACATGTTGTTCAATGATTTAGAGATTGAACTGTTGTTTTAAAATTGTTACAGTGCAGCTACACTTTCTGCGACACTGGAGCAAAGCTAGTATATTATGAGCATTAGTAATATCAAAGTGTTGCGAGCTTTTCCGGCTCGGCGGTTCGAGCCAGTTCAGCTCCACCATACTTATTCCTTCAGCAAATGTGTTCCCGCCTGTGTGCTGCCAACAGGCAGTTCTCCCTGCAGCGTTACTATGTCGCCTTGAGGAGCTAGATGAACGTATCAAGACGAATCGTGGCTCTTTTTTTCATTTCAGCCTTTCTGCTAGGCTCTGGCGTTTCATTTTTTGTTCAATTGATTTTTCATACGCCTGGCAGGCACCTCCCGCAAGTAATCGGCCTCATTTTTGTCCTCATGTTTATTGCCATCGCCGGGAAACTGCTGCACTACCAGCAGGCGCTGAACCGGGCAAAACAGAATCTGGATGAAGCGCAGCAACTGGCCGGTCTTGGTAGCTGGGAGCGAGATCTTGCCACCGGGAAGGGATACTGGTCCGATAACCATTATCGGCTCTTTAACCTTCCTCCGCGCACCGTAGCGCCAAATATGGAAGAGTTCTTTATGATGATTCACGAGGAAGACCGCCAGCAGGCGCGTGAAACCGTCATGGAGGCGATTCGTACGAACGGCAGTTACGAAATAAAATATCGAATGGATGGTGACGCAGGCAATCGTGTTTTTCTCAGCCGCGGGAAGGTGCGGCATAGTGATTCCGGAGAGCCTGCAACTCTGATTGGAACCATCCAGGACATCACACATAAACATCGTCGTGATCAGTTTCGCGAGGGACTGCTTAAGCAGAAGGATCTTTTTATTAGCAGGTTGGGCCATGACCTGAAAACGCCCTTGACGCCACTGGTCGCACTCTTGCCGTTGATCCGCTCTCGCACGGAAGAATCGCGTCAGCAGGAACTGCTTGATCTCTGTATCAATAACGTGAACCATATAAAAGATCTGGTAGCAAAAACCCTGCAATTGGCGCGGCTTACGTCATCGGATGATGTCGCCTCCGGGTGTTTCGACCTGCAGCTTTCCGTTTCAGTTGATTCATCCGTTTCAAGGTTGGCGGAGATCTTCAGGAATCATGGTATTGCTATCGAGCATTCGATCCCGTCCGATATGACTGTGCGGGGAAACCGGGAGGAGCTGGAAGAGTTGTTTACCCAGCTGTTCAGTAATGCAGTGAAGTTTTCTCCTCCAGGGTCTCGGGTAACTGTTGAAGCTGTCTGTGAAAACGCTGTGGTGGCGGTTGTCGTAAGAGATGACGGTATTGGACTTCTGCCCGAAGAGTTGCCTCACATATTTGACGATTTTTACAAAGCAGACCACTCCCGCCATCTGCTTGGCTCCTCCGGGCTTGGCCTGACCATCTGTCGCCGGATCGTGGAAAACCACGGCGGACGGATATCGGCCAGCAGTCCTGGCAGAGACGGCGGGACTGCCATCAGTTTTACTCTGGAAGCAGGAGGTAGCGTATGAGCGGCACAGCATCAGAACATGGAAAGGCAGCAGTCAGGCCTTGTATCATGCTGGTTGACGATGAAGAGTGCATCCGTGAAACCATCAGTGAACTGCTGGATTCAGAAGGAATCGATGTCATTGCCGCTGTTGGAGCAAACGACTGCCTGCGCTTTCTGCGTGGCGGCTTCAGGGGGGTTATCCTGATGGATGTCATGATGCCCGGAATGGACGGTTGGTCCGTCATTCGGGAAATTGAAAAGGCCGGGTTCCTTCAGGGAAATATCATCTCCATGCTGACCGCCATGGATGTTCCGGACGAGCGGATGGAAGGACTTCAGGAAGTCGTCATAGACTACATAACCAAGCCGTTTGATCCGCCCGGTTTTGTTACTTCGGTCAGGAAGTATCTGGCTCTTCTAGACCAGTTGAAAGGTGCTGACTGAGCCATGCCAGGTTGTAATCTTGTGCTGATAGGATCATCCACCGGAGGGCTCAAAGTGCTCGAGGAGCTGTTCCTGCGATTGCCGATCTTGAAAGCGGCAGTTGTCATCATCCAGCATATAACACCCGTAGTGGACCAGTCTTTTGTTACCTCGCTTGCCAGGGTTTCGAAGATGCCGATCTTCCTTGCTCAGGAGGGTACGAACATTCAATCGGGGCGGGTGTACCTGGCGCCGGGAGGGGTGCATCTGACGCTGGTTCGAAACAGCCTCGTCCACTTGCACGACGGAGAGAAAATCAATTCCGTTCGTCCCTCGGTTGATGTCGCCTTGAAATCGGTAGTTGCTCCGGTCGGGATCAGGATTGCAGGTGTCATTCTGACCGGCATGGGATCGGACGGTGCTTCTGGAATTTCCCATATCAAACAGCTTGGTGGGATCACCATCGCCCAGGATCAGAAAACGAGTGTCATTTACGGTATGCCAAAGGCGGCCGCGGAAACCGGCCGAGTCGATTTTGTCTTGCCGACCGAACGAATTGCTGACAAACTGAAAGATCTATTTGGATAGTGGAATAATTTATAAAGGGGTAAACAATGAGTATTTCGCGTTTCAAAAACTGGCGGATCCAGTACAAAATCATGTCAATTTCCGTAATCAGCGTGGCGGTCATGATGATCGGCCTGTTTACCTACCTGTTGCCGCTGATTGAAACCCGCATAATGAATGAAAAGAAGGATGCGACTCGACATATTGTAGAGTTGGCCATGGGGATCGTGGAACTGCATGATGCCGAAGTCAAGGCGGGGAAAATGCCGCTTGAACAGGCACAGAAGGAAGCCGCGGAGCATATCAAGCAACTCCGTTATGAAAAGAAGGAGTATGTCTGGATCAACGATCTGGGCAAGCCGGTGCCGAAGATGATCATGCATCCGACCCTTCCGGTTCTGGATGGCAAGGTCCTTGATGATCCGAAATTCAATAAAGCCACTACCATGAGTGACGGTCTGAAGGGCGACGTTCAGAAAGTTGATATGAAAAATCTGTTCGTAACGTTCAACGAAGTCGTAAACCGGGCGGGCAATGGTTTTGTCAATTATGAATGGCCTAAGCCAAAGGCGGGCGGCGGCACAACGACGGAGTTATATACCAAATTGTCCTATGTGCAGAAATACGAGCCGTGGGGCTGGGTGCTTGGCAGCGGCATTTATATCGATGACGTCCAGAGGGACGTGGACGTAGTCAAATGGATCCTGGTCGGCATGAATACCATCTTCGCCATTTTCATGCTGTTGCTCTGCTACTTCATCAGTAAGGGCATCACGAGAACCCTCGGGTATGTCGATACGAGTCTGGAAGAGATGTCCAGCGGCGGCGGCGATCTGACGAAGCGCCTGACCGTAGAGCGTGAGGATGAAACAGGTTCGCTGGCACACTCATTCAATCATTTTCTTGACAACATGAAGGAGATTGTCGTTCGCATCAACCAGAACGCGGTTGATGTTGCCGGGTCGGCGGATAACCTTAACAGGACTTCGGCCATCATTGCGAGCGGTACGGAAAGGGCGGCCTCTCAGTCAACCTCTGTGGCGATTGCCTGCGAAGAGATGGCTGCTACGTCGGCAGAGATCGCCAGCAACTGCATACGCACCGTTGAGATCTCGAATCGAGCGACCCAGACGGCGCTGGATGGTTCGGAAGTCGTCGATCATGCGGTTCAGAGTATCCAGCGCATTGCCGTGAAAGTGCAACAGAGTGCCAAGACAGTGGCATCGCTTGGTACCCGTTCAGAGCAGATAGGAAATATTGTCGGCACCATTGAGGATATTGCCGATCAGACCAACCTGCTGGCCCTCAATGCTGCGATCGAGGCTGCCCGTGCCGGTGAACAGGGTCGCGGCTTTGCGGTTGTCGCCGATGAGGTGAGGGCTCTGGCCGAGCGCACTACCAAGGCAACCCGGGAAATCGGCGAGATGATCAAGGCTATTCAGAAGGAAACACAATCTGCTGTTGACGCCATGGAAGAGGGCGTTCAGGAAGTTGAGCGCGGTACGAAGGACGCCTCCCGTTCCGGTCAGGCTTTGGAGGAGATCATTAAGCAGGTAGGCGATTTGACCAGCCAGATCAACCAGATCGCTACCGCTGCTGAACAGCAGACCGCTACTACAAATGAAATCAGCAAGAGCATGCACCAGATCACCGGGGTTGTCAGCGATGCCTCCAGAAGCTCCCAGGATACCGCCGGAGCCGCTCATGAATTGGCGTCCATGGCCGAAGAGCTCAAGCATATCGTGGCGCAGTTCAGGATGTAACGCACTCTGAACGCAGAAAATTCACGTAACGTACATAGTTCCACAGTACCGGGTTGCCTGCGATTACGGCAGCCCGGTCTTTATTCTGTTCATTCCGCCGTGAGGCCTGTTGATGCACCCCTACCGCACCGCCCTGATATATTCTCCGCTTTTCGGAACATTCAATTATGGTGATGATCACCCGTTCAAACTGCAGCGCAATCGCCTGGCGTATGACCTGATGGACGCCTATGGTCTGCTTTATCTTCCGAATATGCAGATCCGCGACTGTTTGCCGGCTTCTGATGAACTTCTGCTGTCGTTCCATGACCCTGCCTATATTGCCCGCCTCAAGGAGTTCAGCGTTTCCGAGGAACCGCGGGCCGATTTCAGGTTTGGTCTGGGCGATGCTGAATGTCCTGTTTTCAGCGGCTTATACGACTATGCCGCATTGGGTGCCGGGGCGACTTTCGAGGCTGTCCGGCTGGTGGAAGAGGAGGGCATCGATGCCGCCTTCAATATGAACGGCGGCTGGCACCATGCCCACCGTGCCAAGGCCTCCGGTTTTTCGTACCTGAATGATGCGGCAGCCGCCATAAACTGGCTGGTTTCCCGCGGACGACGGGTGCTGTATCTGGACATTGACGCCCATCATGGTGATGGTGTCCAGGAAGCGTTTTATGACACCGATCAGGTGCTGACAATATCCCTCCACGAGAGCGGCATTTATTTCTATCCCGGCACCGGCTTTGAGGATGAAATCGGTACTGGGCGGGGCAGGGGGTATTCCGCTAACGTGCCGCTCCTGGCTCATACGGACGATGCGATATATCTGAAGGCTTTTAACGAGGTTGCCTATCCCCTGATCGTTGCCTTCAATCCCGACATCATTGTCGCCCAGATCGGCGCTGATACCTTTCGCACCGACCCGCTCACCAATCTGGAGATTACGACGCATGGCTACTGCGAGATCCTGACTAAAATAAAGCGACTCAAGATCCCCTGGGTGGCACTGGGTGGAGGGGGGTACGACCTCATGAACACGGCCAGGGCCTGGACATTGGCCTGGGCAATCATGAACAACGTCGAACTCAATCCGAGGCTCCCTCCCGCTTTTATTGACAAGATAGAGCCCCTGGGGTATCGGAACCGGGTCCTGCTTGATGCCCCGCACTGGGCAGATGAGGCAGATCGAACATTGGCTCTGGTGGCGGTTGAAAAGAGCATCGCCCTCATAAAACATACGATTTTTCCTGGTATACTCGGAAGCTATGGCAATACTTCCCGCTAACAGCCAGCTGCTGGATGCCGCCGGTCGGCCGCTCACTTCGCTCAGGGCTATTAACCGGCTGGACGAGCCAGAAAAGGAGCGGATCTATTCCCGCCTTTTGCCGCAACGTCTGCGCGACGTTTTGGGTTTGGCGGAAAATTCACTCTGCAACTCAGCCGGAGAGCGATTGGTAACTATCATCGCTCCGAAAGGGTTGCCCCTGGTACGGATCGAAGCCCGATCGAAACCTGAAAATGGCATCGTGGTTTTTTTTCTGGAGCTGTCCGATACCCAGTATCACCAAATGGAGCTCAGCTTCTGCATCATTCGTGATCCAAACTCCGCGCACTATGCCGTTGATGTCGATGAAAGCGGGGCAAATAACTGGTTTGCATCCCAGGGACGCAATATCCCGGAGGAGTTGCGAGCCATGCGGGCGGGGTTGTTCCCTAATCAGACCCATCACGGAATGCAACTCTTTGTCACCTTTTTTCCGCTGATGGAGCGTTTCACCGATGCGCTCGGGATGCAGATGATCGTGGCGGAGCCGCTTTCGTATGACAATGCCATTCGCTATGAAAAATACGGTTTCGACTATCTCCGGGGCAAACGGCTTATGATGGAGATCGATAAGGAATTTCAGCCCGGCGGGAAATATTTTTTGCGGCTCGACGGATCAAGCCCCTTTCGGATGCCCGGAATGGAGCGAACGGTAAGCGGGAGGAGCTGGGCGATTCACGATGGCATCATGGATGTGCCGTGGGATGGAGTGCAGATATACCGCATGATCGGTGTGCATGCCGGTATCAACACATTTCCGGGAAGAGAGGAAGAAAAACGATGAGTCACAAGCAGATACAACCAACGCCATTGGACGGGATCATGTATTTCACCCCGCCGGACGACTACCTGTTGAGCGGCAGGGACGGCCTGGTGGCTGTTCAATGGGAAGGCAGGCCCCCCATTCCGTTGCTGGAAGAGGATTATGCCTCTTTGGAAGCGGGAGCAGTCCCGGATTATGATATGGTGGGGCGCGGCATGTATCAGGCCCTGCGGCTCAATCCCGACTGTGCCGGCGCAGCCGCGTACGCCGCCGTGATGAAAGATGCATACCCGCATATCGTCTCAGAGCTTGGCGGACAGATCATCATGCTCGAAGCAAAGGAAGTTGACGCTCCATACCTTGATCGCAAGATCAATTTTCTCAAGATCATGGCACTGCTCGACCCTGACAATGCCGCTCTTCCGCTGGAAATAGCCAGAGCCTATGTTGACAAGGGGTCCCGTTTGTCCAGTATGCAGTTCGCCGTGACGTGCTGGTATGCTGCCGAAAAGCAGCTGAAGAGGGCGCTGAGTCTTAAGTCCGGTGATGTGCATGCTTCATACGAGTATGGTGAAGCCCTCTACATGTTGGGGCGCTACGAACAGGCAGCTGAAATATGGAACAGCCTGATCACTCTCCTGGAGCCGGGTGAACGGGCACGGGTCGAAGCACGTGTCTCCGGGATAGTGGCAGGCAGGATTCCCATGGTGCCGCCACTTGATTATCTCACGGCACTCTCGGTCGCTGTCGAGCGACATCACAGTGGCAGCAGCGACGAAGCTGCCGAGATCATAAACGATGTGCTGGCCGACCCGATTTTTGCCGAACAGTTTCCCATGAATGAGGTATACTATCTGCTCGGAACCTGCTATCAGGAGAGTGGCAGGATGGCTGAAGCGGCAGAAGCTTTCAAGAGGAGTTGACCATGTTCGGTTTCAGTATGGCGGACTGGATTTTCTGCGGATTTATTCTGGTGGTTATATTTGTCTGTGTTGCCATCAGTGATATGCGCAAATCAAAAAAATCGTGATGTTTCAGCGGGGATAGCGCATGGAAGACAGCGACATTCATAACGAGCAGGAACTGCGCAGGCCATTGGGGATGACCCTGCTGGGCGGGCTGTATCTGTTCTTCCTTTTGGTGACTGTCTCAAGCTACGGACACCCGCTCCCCTTTTTCGGCACCATCTATCACGGTACCACCGCTGGCGTACTGGTTTTCATTGACAGCCTGATCTGCCTTTACCTCTTCCTGGGGGTTATGAAGAAACAGACCATGACGTGGTATTTGCTTCTCGGTTACAACGCTTTCGAAGTGGTGAATACACTGACAAACCTGCTGGCCATTACCACCTCTGAACTGGAGAAAATTGTTGGCGAAAAGGTTGATTCCGCGGGGCTGCTCGCCAGTAATGTAAGCGTCATTGTGGCGATCCTGTTGCTTTCCGGCTTTATTTACCACCAGCGGAGTTCCTTCACCAATCGTTCAAAATACCTTTTTTAATTTCACGGCATGAATACTGCATTTTTTTGCTGTACGGGATTTTGGGTTCGATAGATATTCCTCTCGATCATTCAGCGGCGAGAGCACCGGTGTTACCGGTTTGTTGGTGAGATGGCCATGAAGCGCTGCATACTCACAATAATTTTGATTGTATGTACCATCATGCCGGTGGCGGTTCCCGTGTGCTCGCCGGTCACCACAATTGCCGTCATCATGAGCAGTGACCAACCCCGCTACCGTGAGGCGCATCGTGCATTTGTCAAATCGATTGCGGCTGAAGGATATACGTCCCCTTCCACAGAGATCTTGCTTCGTACCCCCAATTCCGACCCGCTTTCCTGGAGTGCGGAAGTTCGCAAGTTAAACGCCTCCCGTCCCGACCTGATCGTCACCTACGGAGCTCCGGCCTCATTGACCGCAGTGCGTGAGGTCTCCGGAATACCGGTCGTCTCCGTCGATGTATTTGCCTCAGAACAACCGCTCAAGGGGATCTGCGGTGTCAGTTCGCGGGTATCGATGGCGACCTTGATCAAGACGCTGCATGGAATTCGTCCCTACAAGCGCCTTGGCGTGCTCTATGCGCCGCGCGAGTTCGGTTCGCAACAGCAACTGGAGGATGTGAAAAAAAATGCCGCGAAGCTTGGGATCACCGTACTGGAAGGGAGCGTCTCCTCAATGGCTTCCCTGGACTCCGAGCTGAACAGGTTGCTTGAAAAATGTGAAGCCGTGGTTGTTACCGAAGGGGGGCTTTTAGGCCAGCAGTTTGAGCGAATCATAGCCCGGTCAAAAGCGGTCAGAATTCCGATTGCTTCCACCATGCCGGATGCCGCTCAAAAAGGTGCCATCGTGTCGCTTGAAATCAGCCCTCAGGAGCAGGGCTATCTGGCAGCGGAAATGGCGGTGCGGATACTGGAGGGGGCAAAGACAGAGTTTCTCCCCTTGATAAAACCCCAACGGATCGACTTGGTTATCAATATGCGCCAGGCCCGTGATATAGGCATTGAAGTGCCGTTTTCGGTACTGCGCAGCGCAACCCGCCTCATAAAGTAGTCCTCATTGACATCATTTTTATTTCCCCTCCCCGCCGAATACGTTATAGTAAAAAACTATGGGAAGAATACTGCTAATTGATGACGATCCGGCCTTTACGCGCTTTCTGGCTGCGTACATTGCTGATAATTTTCCGCTGCTTCAGGTAGATATCTGCAATAATCCGATGGCGGCGCTCCACTCCATTAAAACAGGCAACTATGATCTGATGCTGATCGATCTTGAGATGCCGGCGATGGATGGACTCAAGCTCCTCAAATTTGCGGTGAGCGCGGGGATGGACAAGAACCGGATTGTCATACTCTCGGGCCGGGATGCCGATTTTTTACATGATATCTGTCCGATGGGCACATGCCTGGCCGTGCTGAACAAGTTTGAAGCCCGCCAGAAGAGTGTTCTTGACATGGTTTTCAATTCTCTCAACCGAAAAGCCGGAGCGACCTGACCTGCCATGGTCGATCTGCTGAAAACAGCCGTCGTCCTGATTCTCATATTGTGATCCTTCGCCGCAAGGCCGCCATGGTTGCCGTTTCGCTCCAAAATCCCTTGAAATGACCCTTACCCTACCCTGATGATCTGAAAGCTGAAATCATGTTTGTCTTCTGTTCAAGTTGTGGCACACTTGTAAGGGGTTGTCTGATTCTAATCCATGGGGAGGAACGGAAATGAAGAAGATCGGTGTAGTGTTATCAGGGTGTGGCGTATATGACGGTAGCGAAATTCAGGAAGCGGTCTTAACCTTGCTGGCGATTGACCGTCAGGGGTGCGAAGCGGTTTGCATGGCCCCTAATGTGGATCTTTCCGTGATAAATCATCTGACCACGCAGGAGACCGGTGAAAAACGTAATGTGCTGGAGGAATCGGCACGTATCGCCCGTGGCGCTATTCGCGACGTCAGGGAGGTCACGGCCGCCGAGCTGGATGCTATAATGTTTCCGGGCGGTTTTGGCGCGGCAAAGAATCTGTGCAATTTCGCCCAGAAGGGCGCCGCAGCCACTGTCAATCCCGACGTTGCCCGATTGCTGAAGGAGATGGCGGCTGCCGGAAAGCCGATCGGAGCGGTCTGTATTGCGCCCGCGTTCATCGCGGCAGTACTGGGCAAGGAATATTCACCGACCGTGACGATCGGCAACGAGGCCGATACCGCCGCCGAGATTGAGAAAACCGGAGCAAAGCATCAGGACTGTCCGGTGACTGAATTTGTGGTTGACCGGAAGAACAAGCTGGTTACCTCTCCGGCCTACATGCTGGCCAACCGGATCTCCGAGGTTCACGAGGGGATCGACACGTGTGTCAGGGAAGTGGTAAAGCTGCTGTAACGAGACATGCCACTACTTATTTTCAGGGCGAGGGATGCTTCGCCCTTGTTTTTTACAAGGATGTACCGATGATGAAACTTTCGCTGTTCTGCGTATTTGCCGGCATCACCGCTTTCACGTACTGGCTGCGCCACATTAATCTGCAGTACCTGAAAATGCATGGGGAAAAGGTGCCGGAAGGTTTTGAAGACGCCATCGACGAGGAGAAATTGCGCCGCAGCTCAGCCTATACCTTTGATTCCAGTCGTCTCGGGTTGTGGGATTCACTCTTCGATAATGCCCTGCTGATCATATTCCTGTTTGGCGGCCTGATTGCAACCTACGACGGCCTCGTCAGTTCGATAACCGCCTCGCCGATCATATCGGCCATCCTTTTTTTCCTGCTGCTGAGCTGGGTCTCGACCCTGCTCGGCATCCCGTTTGACCTGTACGGAACTTTTCGTGTCGAAGCCCGCTACGGCTTCAACACCACGACACCACGCATCTGGATTCTGGATTTCCTCAAGTCGCAGGGAATCGGCGCTGTTCTGCTCTCCTTCCTGATAGCCGTAGTCTTCTGGCTGATCAACTGGAGCCCCCAGCAGTGGTGGCTCTGGGTGTGGGGCTTCATGGCGGCTTTCAGCCTGTTCATGATGTTCATCTCCCCATACGTGATCGAACCGCTCTTCAACAAATACGAGCCGGTCACCGAGGAAGGGCTTGAAGATGACATTCGGGTGATGATGGAAAAGGCGGGGCTGAAGGTGGGCAAGGTGCAGCAGATGGATGCATCAAAGAGAAGCAGGCACTCCAACGCCTACTTTACCGGTATCGGCAGGGTCAAGCGCATCGTGCTGTATGACACCCTGATCAAGCAGATGAGTCATGGAGAGATCGTGGCCGTCCTGGCCCATGAGATCGGGCATTGGAAAAAAGGGCATATCTGGAAACGGTTGCTCTGGGCCGAGGTACTGGCATTGGCGGGGTCGTGGCTCGGTTTCAAACTGTTGGCCTGGCCCGGTTTGCCTGGGCTGTTGGGGTTGCCTGCCGACATCTCTCTTCCGGCTAAAATGGTGGTACTCGGCTTTGTCGCCTCGCTGGCTCTTTTCCCGCTCGGGCCGTTTTCTGTCTGGCGCTCGCGCTGCCATGAACGGGAGGCAGACCGCTATGCCTCGGACCTTACCGGAAGGCCGGAAGATCTGGCCTCGGCTCTGGTCAAGATGTCGGCCGAGAATCTCTCCAACCTCTTCCCGCACCCCCTTTATGCGGCCTTTTACTATTCCCATCCCCCCGCAGTCGAGCGGGTCCGGACCCTGCGGGCATGGTCGGATTCCTCTCCCCACAAATAGACTGATCCTTAAAAAAGCAGTTACCGCAGAGGACGCAGGGGAACGCGGAGGAAAATCAAAGGGTTTAAGCTTTAAGGCCGCCACCTTTTTGGAGAATAGAGATTTTCCCATAACCAATTGTTTTCTCTGCGAACCTCAGCGCCCTCTGCGGTTAAACTAACGTTTATAGGCTGATACTTATGTCCTCACTCTGTTTCCACATCGGCAAGTTTCCTGTGAAGGGTGGATCTGGCGACGCCGAGGAGATCGGCCGCGATGGACTTGTTTCCCGAGCTGAGCCGCATGGCTTCCCCGATGAGCAGTTTCTCGACCGACTCTAGCGAGGGGAACAGGGGAAAAGTAGCATGTATGCGGAACTGCTTATCCCTGACGACACTGAAATCCTGCCGGTTCAGAGGAGACGTGGAACCGAGCTCCGGAAAATCCTTGAGAGTGAGAGTGTCGCGGCTGTTGCAGGCAACAGCATGGTGCATGAGGTTGATCAGTTCCCGCACGTTGCCCGGATACTGGTATGCCACCAGGGCATCGCGGGCTTCTCTGGTGAGAGAGGGCATGGCACGCCCCATGGAAACCGCGGAATTTTGCAGGTAATGATCGATAAGCAGCGGGACGTCGTCCGTCCGCTCCCGTAGCGGCGGGATATGGATATGATGGCTTCGCAGGCGATGATACAAGTCGCGGCGGAACAACCCCTGGCTGACCACCGCATTGAAATCGGCATTTGAGGCGGTGATGATTCTGGCGTCGCTCTTGATGAGGGCATCGGAGCCGAGCCGGTAGTATTCCCGTTCCTGCAGGAGCCTGAGCAGTTTGACCTGCGAGTCGCTCCCGAGATCGCCGATCTCGTCCAGAAACAGCGTTCCTCCCTGGGCCTTCGCGATCAACCCTTCCCGCGACTCATGAGCGCCGGTGAAGGCCCCCTTCCTGTGGCCGAACAGTGTATCCGTGAACATCTGGTCGTCCAGTCCGGCCACATTGAGCGCCACAAAGTCGCCGTTCACCCCGCTGGCCCGGTGAATGGCGCGGGCGATCAGTTCCTTCCCCACCCCGGTTTCGCCGGTTATCATGACAGGGTTACTGCTTATGCTCATGGTCTCGATGATCTTGAAAATGGCCTGCATACGAGGATTGACGGTAACTATCCCATTGAAGATCTCCGGCGTCAGCAGTGTCTCCCCCAGCAGGTATCTTTTGAGTTGACGATTCTGGCGGGATATCTCGTTAAATTGGCAGGCTTTGTCAATGCTGGAGAGGATCCGGGTGGTGTCGATGGATTTTGTCAGGTAGTCGAAAGCTCCCTGTTTTATGCAGTCTACGATGTGCTGGGCATCATCGATACCGGTCATAATGATCACCGGCATATCGGGATACCGCTCGATAACAACCGGCAACAGTTTTTCCCCTCCCAAACCCGGCATGATCCAGTCCAACAGGAGTACCGCAAATTCCCGCTGATCCAAAATATCCAAAAGCTCGCTACTCGTATCAAGTGTTACGACTTCCTTGTAGTTATTTGAAGTGAGCAGGCGGCGCATGCCGTCCAAAAAGCTTTGATCATCGTCCAGCACCAGAACGGTCTGCTTACCCTCCATCCCCATCGAAAACCTCCCTGAACTATCATCGGAATGTATCCTGATTTAATAACTGAAATTTGATGAACAACCGACGAGCGGCGGTAGTGTCTCAAAATGCAACACCACTGCAACATCCGGATATAACGAAATATTATCGTGCTTCAGTAAAAAGTGTCTCAAAGTGCAACAAATCCACACTACCAGATAAAACAGCATGTTGCGAGTGATTGTTGCGTCAGCGTAGCGATTTGCAACTAGGTTTACCCTCGGTCGATGTCGCTTGGAGCGGTTTTTTGAGTTTCACAACGAGTGTCAAAGCAAAATTTATTTTAACTTATCGATGCAAATCAATATGTTGCGTGCTGCTAATGTGGCTTGGCACGGTACGTGATAAAGGAGCCCGAACCTGGTGTAATAACAGAGCTACGTTGATGCAATCATCAACTGAAAAAAACGAGAAAAAACGCCCGGGATGTTCGTAAGGGTGTTTCTTTCGTTGGCATCAATCATGATGCCTTTATACTACCTAACCATGCAGGGATAACCATGAAAACGATTATTCGAGCAGTGATCGCGGCAGCATTCCTTCTGACAACAGCCGTTTTTTCTATGGCAGATGGTACGGGGCAAACGGTCCTGACCAGTTTCGACTTCAACATCGTCGGTGTCGGGTTGAAGGCTTCGCCTGAATATCAGGCCGTTCCCAAGGGGATCGCCAGCAAGGTAAACGCATCCTTCGAGGCGGCAGGATTTAATCTTGCGGATGTTATTGCCCAGCTTCCTGAGGATTACACCGTGCGCGCGGAGTTGTCGGGGCCAGCCTTTCAGACCCCTGTCCCCTTGGTGACAAAGCCGGGAATTGGCTTTGATCTCCCGACACTGGCGTTGACCGGGCGTTATACTCTCTCCAATATTCGCCTTGTGGACGGCAATGGTGCCACCCTCTTCGGCGCCGTTCCGCAGGTGGTCGCCATCGAATCCATTCCCGACCCGTTGATTACCAGCGTAACCACCCGCCAGCTGACCGTGCAGGAGTTGCAGGATCGGGGAGTGACCTTTGATAACTCAAATTTCACCGCCTACGAGTTCACCGCCGGCATCGCCACCAGCAGCGGCCTGGTGCCGCTCACTCTGCCGGTGATCATTCCCAGAAATGATATCGCGATTAATCCCGAAACTTTCCCGCAACCTGATGCGGGCGGCTTGGCTCCGCCAGGTTTTTTCAATACCCCTCCCCAACCGGACCTTCCGGACGGCTTTGTCATTACCGGCTTCATGATGGATATGGGTGGAGATGTTGAAGGGGCGGGGATAGGTGGCGGCCTGCCGTCTATTCCCGGTGTTATCGTCATCCCCGGCAATATAGGTTTCCTCCACCAGTATTTCAGTGCGCTTGCGATTATCACCAATGGCGCTCCGAAGCAATCCGACCTGATCATCAAGGATGTCAAAGTTAAAATTATTCTGCCGTTGGGTGAGGATCTGGAACCGGGCACAGATGCCGCTCCCAACGACGACCCGCTACGGATGGCCAAGGGGGAAAACGGCTTCTTCCCGCGCGAGATGACCGCGCTAAATCCCGGCCCCGATGGCAAGTCTGGAACGTTGGACGATATAAGCAGCCTCAAACCTTCGGAATCGGGACAGGCCGACTTCACCATTGAAGGACTCAAGGAGGGGACTCACAAGCTCGACTTCGAGATCACCGCTACCCTCGAAGGGCTCCCCATCGGGCCGGTCACCCTCAAAGGGAAGGCAACCGGCGCGGTGCTGGTGCGAAACCCCGATTTTGCCATCACCATGGGACACCCTGCCACGGTGCGGAGCGGCGAGGCGTATGACCTGTTCATCACTGTCAGCAACACCGGCAAGAGCGTTGCCAACCTTATCTCTGTTCATCTTGACCAGCGGGCGCTGTCCGGTGTCGTCTTTGCGTCTGGTGAATTGCCGGACAAGCAGATCGCGACGATCCTTCCCGGTTCTGCCGCAACGGTGAAGTTTCGCCTGGTTTCCCAACGGACCGGCAAGGTGACCGCCACCGTTTTTGAATCCCCCGATATGAAAGGGCGCTTCATTCTCCGCGCCGGTGTCGGCGAGAACGGCATCCCACTCTCACCCGACAGCCTGATTCTCCCCTATGTCGGAGATTTTCCCAGCGATCTGGTTAACTCCGCAGTCGGACTTCTCGGTCAGGCCTGGAGCGTCGCCACTGCGCCGGCAGGCGCTCTCCCCGCAGACGTGCTTCCCATAACCAAGCAGACCGTAACCAATCGGGCCTACGACCTCTCCGAAGCGGGTTTACGGGTTCTCATCGGTGATACCATGCTCAAAGCGGTGGAGGATCTCGCTTTCGATTTCATCGGTTCCAACAATGCCAATAGAGGATTTGACGATCTGCGTCGTCGCTCCACCCAGGGGCGAAATTTCAATACCGCCCTGGCCGCCATCTTTGCCACGGATGTCCAGGCGAGCGACGTTTTCACGTTCCAGGCCGGCTTTGCCGAAAAGGTTTCCTTCCGTCCGGCCCACATCTCAGTCATCACAAGCGACGCTCCGGTTCGGGTGCGGATCAGCGACAGCGCACAGAACAAGAGCGGCGGCCTTGCGCCGGGTGAGGCGCTCCGCTGCATTCCCTATGCCGACCAGTTACTCGTCTCCGAGAGCGGATCTTCCCGCAGTACCCTTTCTCTTGTGACAAAGCTTGATTCGCCTAACTACCTCTTGGAGCTTTCCGCCGAAGCTGCCGCCACTTTTGATCTGGGGATCGTCCTTCCCGATGCCGATGGCGTATTGCAGCAGGTGAAATTCAGCGGTGTGACTCTTCCTGCTGGGGCGAAAGCATCAATGGCTCTTAATCAGGTCGGCAACGGCACGTACACTCTTGCCATCGATGGCAACGGTGACGGCATCGTTGATGCTAATCTCGCGGCTTCTTCAGTTTTTGCCATCACCGACAAAGGGCCGCAGGTGGTAGCCGCAACCCAGATCGGTCCCGGCGTTGGCCCCGGTGGAGACATTCACGGCCGCAATGTCGCGCTCCTCTTCTCCAAGCAGGTCACCAAGGACAGCGCGCAGAATATCGCAAACTTTTCCGTTGAGGGAAACGCGGTGAAGGCTTCGGTATTGCAGACGAGCGGCCGGATGGCCTTCATCTTTCTCAGGGACGGGATAGGTCCGTTTTTTGAACGGAGCATTACCGTCTCCGCCCTAAGCGACGCCAAAGGCATTGTTCAGGCAACTCCTGTTACCCTGCCGATCAAGGCCACTGCAAAGGGGCCTGCGGCAGTCGTTGCTGGTGTGGTGCGCACTGCCAAAGGGGAGCCGATTCCCGGCGCCGTTGTCCATCTTGTACAATGGCCAACGTCGATTGTAGGTGAGAAGATCTCCGATGCGAACGGCGGCTTCCAGTTCGACTACGTTTCCCAGGGAGAAAAAGGCAATTCGTTCATGATTGAGGCGATCAATCCCACGACCGGAGAAGTCGGCCATTTGAGCAGCACTGTCCTCTTCCATGGCCAGCGGCTCAACGTCGACATCTTCATGAAGGCCCGGGGGAGTGTAAGCGGGACGGTGCGCGATGTTGCGGGGACGCCGGTAGCGAATGCCGCAGTGCAAATGGCCACGCTGAACGACAACCGTACCTACCTGACCTATACCGATGCCTCGGGCGTGTTCTCTTTTGTCGGGATCAGTGTCGGCCCCTTCAATCTGAAGTCGGTCAGCCAGACGGCCTATGCGGAAGGGACTGTTATGGGAACCCTTCCCGATGACGGCAGCGGTATTATCCAGGATATGGTCATTTACCACCTTGCCGATGTGAAGAAGGGAAACGTGGCCGGAAAAGTGCTGGGACCGGATGGCGTCACGCCACGGCCCGGGGTCGTTGTGGTCGTCAGCGCCCCCAGCTATACAAACTGGGTGCGTTCCGGCGCCGACGGCAGCTATGCATTCAGCGGGGTTTTTGTCGGCGCGGCTACGGTCTCTGCTCAGGATTTGACCAGCGGCGAGCAGAGCATGGCAACCGGAACCGTCTCGGAAGGGATTACTTCTGTCTATAACCTTATCCTGAAAGGGACCGGGAGTGTCGTCGGGCAGGTACAGCGGGGAGACGGAAAGTCAGCATCCGGTCTATATGTCGTGGCCAGTGACAGCGGTATTACGCGGATAGCCCAGGCCGATGCGGCTGGTAACTTCAGGCTCGATGGACTGCCCGTCGGTGAGGTGTCGGTTGAAGTCTTCGAATCCAAGGCGCCCAACGTTTTCACCCGGTTGTCGCCGTCTCCGTCACGGGTTTCGCTCTTCACCTCCGGAGAAACGGCGAATATTTCCCTCTACATACCCGCCGAAATGCTCAGTCTCGGGACGATCCAGGGTACGATATACCGGGTGGACGGTTCCGTGGCGCCGCTTGCCCAAGTGCGCCTTTCCGTTTCGGGCAGCACCAAAATTGTCCAGGCCGACAACGTGGGGAAATATCTTATCAATGACCTGCCGATGGGAATGTACAGTTTGGTGATGATTAACGGCAATGAGATAGCCAATGCCTCCGTAGACCTCTGGCACAACGGCCAGGTCAGCACGAACGACCTGCACCCGGCGGGCGTAGGCACGATAACCGGCACCATCTATGATGTGGGTTCGGGTATGATGCCGGTGGGGGCGGACGTTACCCTCATTTCCACCAAGCCGGACAGGAATGGCTGGCTCACCTATGACCCATTCAATCCGAAGACAGTAAAGAGCGACCCGCAGACCGGCAGGTATACCTTTGCCGGAGTTTACATGGGGAACTTTTCAGTCAGCGCCAGCAACAACTTCCGGCCGGTGCCGACAGTAATCAGCGGCGTTCTTAAGGGCATCAGCCAGCCGCTTGCCGTTGACCTTACCCTGATAGATACCTTTGGTTCCATCTCCGGCACGGTGTTACAGCCGGACGGTACGCCTGCGGGAGCAGGTGTGAGGGTGACGGTCCGCTTTGGCGGCGCCGATGTGACGGTAACAACCGATGCGACCGGCAAGTTTGTTTTCCGACCGATTATCCCCGCCGGCATGTATATGTTGAAGGCGGAAGACACGGTAACGACCCTGAAATGGCAGGGGTATGCTTCTGTTGCTGCCGGGCTTGATGTCCCGCTAAATATTAAGCTCCTTGGCAGGGGCTCGGTTACCGTCCTCGTAACCAATGCTGATGGAACAGCAGCGCCCGGTGCAAAGGTTGATGTCGTTGGTTCAGGATATCCGAACGATTCGGCTTCCGGTATGTCCGGGCAGGATGGAAGCATCACCTTTGATAACCTTTCGGAAGGAAGCTATTCGGTCTCTGTTATGGGCAGTTTCAATCTGGGGGGGAGAGGTGAAGGGAAAATCCCGGCTGACCATGCAAATGTGACTATTTCCGTCATGCTGGCGTCATCCGGCAAGGTAGTGGGGAAATTCTTCAAGGCTGACGGGGTCACCCCCATCTCCGGCGGGGAGATAAAGCTTTTGAAGTCAGGTCGCGTTCTTGCTTATACTACAACTTCGTCCGACTCGGCTACCCTTGGGACGTTCAGCCTGGAGTTCGTGCCGCTCGGCGACTTTTCGCTTGAGGGGTACGACCCGGTTTCCATGAGAAAAGGTATCGGCGGGGGACGGGTTACTACTGACGGAGAGAGCGTTACAAGTAATCTGGTAGTTGTGCCGCGCGGCACGGTCAAAGGTGTAGTGCTGAATTACTCCGGCAGCGCGCCGATCGACAAAGCCGCCGTTACCATCGTGGTTACCGGAAGCACCCCCATCTCATACCGCGGCGTGACGACTCCGGACGGAAGTTACCTGTTTTCCGGTGTCCCGGCCGGCCGCTTTACCATTGATGCGACAGATCCAGCCAATGGCCTGCGCGGCCAGGCATCAGGCACGATCAGCTACGAAGGGGAAACTGCGCAGGCCGAGGTGCGTATAGCCCCGACAGGCTCCATAACGGGGAGGGTACTGATGCCGGACGGCGTCACGCCGGCTCTCAATGCAACGGTAGCTCTTCAATCTGAAAACATCCATACGGCGGTTGATCCACTGACAGGGGAATTCACGTTCTCCAATCTGGCGTCAGGTAGGTCGTACACGCTGGTTGCTACTGAAGCCAATACTCACCGCGGCGGAAAGGCCATTGCCACCATCAGTGGTGATGGTGCGGTGGTGGTTGCCGATGTGATATTACGCGGGGTAGGGACAGTCTGGGGAACTGTTTTCGACACCGACGGAGAAACCCCTCTGGTTGGGGCAATGGTCACCTTGCAAGGGGGCGACTCAGCGCCGGCTTCTTATACGGTTTACACCGGTCCGGACGGCAGCTTCAGGTTTATTGACGTTCCGGTAGGCACTTTCAATCTTCGGGTGCCGTCTCACCCTCCGCAGCGGACTACCGCCGCTGCCACCTCCGGTTATCTGCACAACGAAGGGGAGGTCGTCACCGTTAACATGACCATCGGCCCGGTTGCCTCTCTGGCAGGCAAGGTCCTCCTGGCGGACGGTGTGACACCCGCCCGGGGTGGAGCGGTGCGCTTTACCGGGAGTGGAGGGACTTTAATCGCGATCGTAGATACAGATGGTCTCTTTGCCATACAAAATATTCCGATTCCCTGCACCTTCTCCCTTGATATCGAAGATGCCGGCGGTATCGGCACCGGCAAATACAGCGGCAATCTGGCCGACAACGGGGAACATCTTGACATCGGTACCATCGTCCTCGACGACAAGCCGATCACCATAATCGGGGTTAACCCTTCCGACGGGTTGGTCAACGTGACGGTGCTGCAGGCGGTAAAAGTCCTCTTTTCCGAAGCTGCCGATCCGGCGACTATTACCTCGGCCAATGTCTACATCACCCAGGGAAACAACCGCGTGGCTGCGGCGTTGCTCCTCGACAACGATAACAAAGGGGTTACCTTGACCCCGTCCGCGGCGCTTAACGGCTTCACCTCCTATACCATCGTCGTCACCACCGGTGTCAAAGACCGGGTTGGAAGGGCGTTGCCGCAAAATTTCACCGCAACTTTCACCACCATCGACAATATCCCGCCAAGTGTGAAATCGGTATCACCCGCCAACGGGACGGTTGAGGTGGCAAGCGACGGAGTGGTGCGGGTAACTTTCAGTGAAACCATCGATCCTGCCTATGTATCAGGGATCAAGCTTTTGCAGGGGAACACACCGGTTGCCGCGCAGATTGACGTGATTCAAGGGGGGACAGTGGCGGTTCTTACTCCGCTCAACCCGCTGGCCGCCAACGGCATCTTCAACGTTTCAGTCTCCGATACCCATGACATGGTCGGAAATATCCAGCTGGGAAGCTTCATCTCTTCATTCAATACCATCGACACCATCGCTCCGACCATCAGTTCCCTCACCATTCCGGCTACCTCAGACCTGATCAAGGGGAACACGGTGGTTGTTACCGCCGTTTCTCCGGATACGGACGTGGCTTTCGTCGATTTCTACGTGGACGGCATCCTGACAGTCACGGACAGTGCGGCTCCCTTTACCATGAACTTGCTCCTGGCCAGGGAGGGGCTCGTACAGGTAAAGGCTGTCGCCCAGGACAGGGCGGGAAACCGCTGGCTGCCCGTTTCTCTGGATCTGACTGTTGTTGCGGATCAGCCGCCGACAGCGGCGTTTACCGCTCCTGCCGAGGGGAACAGTGTCAATACCGGCTCAGTGGTGAATGTCGGCGTCACTGCCGGGGATGATCTTATGGTTAAGGAGATTGTCCTTACCGCTTCAGGTGAAACAAGCTTCACCCAGACACATGTCAACACCAGTGGCAAATCCTTCGCATCAACATTCTCCTTTACGGCGCCGACCGCAATCACCCAGGGTGGGAATGTAGTTCTGACTGCGGTTGCCAGGGACTCGGCGGGAAATTCAAGTCAGGCTGTCCTGCGAAGTTTGACCCTGCATGACGGCACCGCCCCGGTGGCGGTTTCTCTTGTTAGCGACGGCCAGGCGGTCAAGTACCGGCCGGGCGATACAGCAATAGCCACCTTCGTTGCAACCGACAACATCGAGATCACTCGTATCACTTGCGTCACCACAGGCGCGGTCACGGACAGTCAGACTTTTGTCCAGACCCTGCCGCAGACTAATGTCAGTCAGGCGTACAGCTTCACCATTCCGGTTACTGCGGCCCCATACGCAACGGTTGCCATTACATGTACCGGGTTCGATGCTGCGGGCAACCAGGCTTCCAAATCCATTACGCTCACGGTGGCCGACGCGACGCTACCGCAGGTGACAACTACATCCATCGCCAACAACGCGACCGATGTGCCGATTGGTTCTTCTTTCTCCCTCTTCTTCAGCGAAACGGTGGCGTCATCCTCAATCACAACAGATTCAGTTGTCCTGACCGATGCGGTGGGACAAAGCGTGCCGGGAACAGTCACCCTTGCCGCCGACCGGAAGGGGACCACCTTCAAACCTGCTGGCAACCTTATCCGGGGTGCTGCCTACACGCTGACAGTCACCACAGCTGTCAGCGACGATGCGGGGAATCCTCTCTTGGCTCCGTTTATTGCTGCTTTTACCACCGACAACACATCACCGACTCTCAAAACGATAACTCCGGCAAACGGAGCGCAGAACGTGCCGATCGGCTCGGCCATCGCCTTTACCTTCAGCGAGGCGATTGATCCACACTCAGTGCACCCGGACAGCATCCTCCTCACCTCTGTCTTTGGACCGGTGGCCGGTACGATAAGCCTCTCCTCGGATAATTTGAGCGTCATCTTCAAGCCGATGGGGCAGCTCAGCTTTAGCCGCGACTACACGGTCAACTTCAAGGGAAGCGTTGCGGACAGTTCCGGCAACGTCACCGCCGTGGATTACACGGGTGCATTCCTGACCCAGAGTCCCAGTTCGGATCTTGTCGGCCTCTGGACCATGGATGGCGACTGGAGCGATTCTTCGGGTAACAGTAACCATGGGACCGCCAATGGCAGCGTAGCATTCAGTTCCGATCATGCCGGCGGGACCATGGCGGGGAATTTTGACGGGTCAAACGACTATATCAAGGTGACTAATTCTTCCACCCTGAACCCGGCGAATATTACCGTTGAAGCATGGGTGAAGAGCGCAACGCCTGTGTGGAGTTCAGGCTCTATTGTAAGCAAAGCCAGTGTTCACGCCTTGCGTCCCGTGGAAGGCTCAAAAGAAATCAGATTCTATGCGGTGGTGGGAGGATCTCAGCAGTATGTATCTGTCAATGACCCAGATCTCGATCTGACCCAATGGCATCACTATGCGGCGACTGCCGACGGATACGGCATCAAGCTGTACATAGATGGAGTAATGCGAAACAGCGTGGTCTATTTCGGCAACCTCACCACAACCGGCACCGGTTCATTGTCCATCGGTTATGACGATTGGCAGACCGGGCGATATTTCAAAGGGTTGATCGATGAAGTGTCCATCTATAAACAGGCCCTGCTCGCGGAAGATATTCTTGAACATTTCCAGGCAGCTTTAGCAAGCGACCGGCTTTGCCCCGCGAAACCGACGGTCAATCAGGTTGTGTCACCCACATACAGCAACAACATAATTCTTTCGGGAACGAAGGATGAAAACGCCTCCATCAGGGTCAACGGCAAGCAACTGGTCGGACACGACCTGTCAACCACCTGGCAGGCGCTCTATTCTCTCCAGCCGGGTCAGAACATTCTGGACATCACCAGCCGGGGCCTGGCGGGTGACGCCAGCGATCCGGTCACCATCCCGGTAGAGCTCCTCCCGGCCAACCAACGCGATACCGATATTGCCGGTCTGTGGCATCTGGATGGAAATTGGCAGGATTATTCCGGGAACGGCAACCACGGGACGCCAAACAATGGGGCGGCTTTCACTGCTGAGCGGATTGAAGGAGCGGCAGCGGGAAGTTTTGACGGAGTGAATGATTATGCCTCCATTGCCGACAGTGCCGGCCTCGATGTCACCACCGCGATGACACTCGAAGCGTGGATCAAGCCCAATGATGTGAGCTCTTCCCGGCAGATAATAAGCAAGTACGGCGCTTCCGGAAACTATTCGTATCAGATCGGCCTCGCCGCAACCGGGCAGATTCGCTGTGATATCAGCGGCAATGGATCAACGGTTGATTCGCTGGTTTCAACGAATGCCCCGATAACCCTGAACGCCTGGCAGCACGTTGCGGCGACATTCAATGCCGGGGCGCTAAAGCTTTATGTGAACGGAGTTGAAGTCGCTTCCAAAACTTCAACGATAACCGCATTGAAGGCCGGCACAACTCCGCTCAATATCGGCCGCGACCCGGCTGGGCAGTATTTTTTCAACGGTCTTATCGACGAAGTTGCTGTCTACAAACGTGCTCTGACTATGGAGGAAATACAGTCTCACTTGAGTGCTGCGCCGGTTGTTTCCCTTGCCAGCCCGGGCCAGACGACCAAGTACAGACCGGGCGAAGCGGGGACGGCAACGGTCACGGTTAATCACGCTCCCGGTGTGAACAGCTTGACCTGCACCGCTTCCGGCGCGGCTTCGGGAATGATGATTGTGCCGTTCGGGTCGTCTCAGACAGCAGTGTCCCAGGATTTTACCTTCGATGTGACAACGAATGCTGCCTCCTATGCAACGGTAACGCTTACCTGCCGAGCCGTTGATGCAGCCGGTCGAATCGGGTCAGCCGGCATCGATCTGATTGTGGCTGATATTGTTGTGCCGACGGTGGCTGGTGCTTCAATTGCGGACAATGCCACGAACGTCGCGGCAACGAAAAGTATCACGGTTTCGTTCTTTGAAGCGCTGGCGCCGTCAACGGTGAATGCGTCTTCGGTTGCCCTGATGACCGACAACGGCACGAACCAGCCGGTTTCGGGAACGGTAACGCTCTCTCCTGATTTGAAGAGCATTACCTTTCAACCGGCAACGGCGCTGGAAGGGAATACGCCATACCGGTTGATCGTATCCACGGCTGTGACCGATACGGCCGGAAATCCGCTTGTCTCGGATTACGTTATACACTTCACGACCCAGGCGGTAACGGCGGTTTCCGTGATCGGCAAGGGGTCGGCTATTTCTCCTTTTGTTGTTGCTGCCGGTCGCTACAGCACGATTGCCATTACCGGGAGTTATGTGGTTTTTGACGGGCCGGTGGCGGCGGATTCGCTGTCACTCACAGTCGGCAGTGTGTTGACGCAACTCCAGACCGGTCTTGTCGGTGCGGAACTATTGGAGATTACTGCTACAGACCTCACCATCGACGCGACCTCGAAGATGGACGTAACCGGCAAGGGATACCTGGGCAGTTGGCAGGGTGGCAATGGCGGCTTTGCGCGGACTATCGGCAACACGACGAGCGGAACGAGCAACGATTACTTCAACGGCGGCAGTTACGGCGGTTTGGGAGGTATTAGTAACGGCACTGTCAACGCGGCATACGGT
>Ga0172380_10000532_pt1 | contig 73135 bp, 72 predicted proteins | sample Leawe162metaG_FD_119747 | JGI IMG/M metagenome (GOLD analysis project Ga0172380, IMG submission 119747) | Leachate microbial communities from a municipal landfill in Southern Ontario, Canada - Leachate well 162 metaG | ecosystem: Engineered > Solid waste > Landfill > Unclassified | place... | reverse complement strand
TCCGGCGCTCAGGCTGCCGACGCCATCGTTGCAGCTGAACCCGAGCCGATGGAATACGTTCGCGTTTGCGACGCTTTCGGCACCGGCTACTTCTACATCCCCGGCACCGAAACCTGCCTCAAGGTTGGCGGTTACGTTCGTGCGCAGATCGATTTCCACGGCGACTACGACGTCAACGGCGTGACTGTTAGCGCAGCTGACTGGAACGCTTGGACTCGCGGTGCAGTGCGGGTTAGCGCCAAGAATGACTCCGACATCGGCACCATCGGTTCGTACATCTCGATCATGGGCAATGGCGACTCTGACTACGTAAACGGTGGCGTTTATGTCGAAGAAGCCTTCATCACCGTCGGCGGCTTCAAAGTCGGTTACATGTACAACTACTGGGATAACGGTCTCGAGGGCGAAACCGACAACCTCGGTTCGAACCGTCTGAACGCCGCAGGTTACGAATATGCTTCCGACGCCTTCAAGGTCGGCGTATTCATCGACGAACTCACGGCTTCGGGTCAGGGCCTCGTCAGCTATGCTGGCACCGACAACGTCGGTGTTGAAGGCATGGTTTCGGGTACCTTCGGTGCCGCTTCCGTATCGCTGCTCGGCGGTTATGACTTCGCTGCTGAAGACGGCGCTGTTCGCCTGATCGCAACGGCTGACGTCGGCCCGGGCACTCTCGGCCTCGGTGCTGTTTACTCCTCCGGCGACAACGCTTACTACAGCGCCGCCGAATGGACCGTTGCTGCTTCGTACGCTGCAAAGCTGACCGACAAGCTGACCCTGACCCCCGGTGCCCAGTACTTCTGGAACTACGGCATGGTCAACTCGGAAGACTTCGCAACCACCGAAGCCTGGAAGGCTGGTCTGACTGTCGATTACGCTCTTGCTGCTGGCCTCGCTGCCAAGGTAAGCATTCAGTACTTCGACACGGATGCTGCCGGCTACGACGGCCGCTGGTCGGGTTACCTGCGTCTGCAGCGCTCGTTCTAATTGGATCTGACGATCCGATAAGAGAAGCCCGGCTTTCGAGCCGGGCTTTTTGTTTTGGTGGCTGTCGGGGCAAAGCCCGCCGCTACCGCTCCGCCGAAGATCAGCGGGTGTTGTCTTTCAGGAAAGCATGAATGGCTGCCGGTATCTTTCCCAAATGCAGAACCGGCGCGTGTCCCTGCCCTGGAGCTGTCAATGCGTGCATGCCGGGATGCCGCTTTCCCATCGCCGTCAGCGTTCCTTCCGACAGCAGAGCGGAGTTTTCCCCCCGGATCGTCATCAGGGTAATGGCCGAGAAGCCGTCGAACTGCTCCCAGAGGTCCGGAGCGGGCACACTCAGATCCACGGCGCGGATCTGCTCGGCGATCGCCGGGTCGAAATCTGCAAGGATCTTTCCGCCGCGCTCCCGGTAGATGGCGTGCGCCATGTCCCGCCAGTCCTGATCTTCAAGCGCGGCGAAACTCGCGCCATGGGTTTGCCTCAGCACGACCGCCGCATCGTCGAAGTCGCGCGGGTGTCTCTCCCGTCCGAGATAGGCCTGGATCTGTCTCAAGCCTTCTGTCTCGATGACTGGTCCGATATCGTTGAGGATCACGGCAGCGAGCAGTTCCGGTTTCAGGCCAGAGAGGACATGCAGTGTCAGACCGCCGCGCGAGGTGCCGATGAAGGCGGCGCGATCAATGGCGAGGGCGGCGCAGGCGGCGATGACGTCGTTTGCCTCGACCACCAGATTGTAGTGGCTCTTGTCGGCGTCCCAATCCGACCGTCCGCGCCCGCGATAATCGAGCGACACCACCTTGAAGGGCCGTTCGGGACTGGTTGAGAGCTGCAAGGCGAGCTGATGGAAATCGCGGGAGTTGCGCGTGAGCCCCGGCAGGCAGACGACCGGCATCCCGCCGACCTGCTCGCCATAGATGCGGGCATAGAGCCTCAGCCCGTCCGGCGCATCATAGAAGTGCTCGCTGAAACCGCTGTCGTAGTCCGCCGTCATTCGTCTCTCCCGGTTCAATTGCCAAAGAAAGATGTAGCGCGGATTGTGTTCCGAGACAAAGGACGGGTTCAGCGGCCGTATCGGAGGTCCTGAACGATATCGGCCTTCTGGCCGAGCCGCGTCTTGTAGATCTGGTAGTTCTCCATGACCCGCTGGACATAGTTGCGCGTCTCGGGGAAGGGGATGCGCTCGATCCAGTCCACGACCTCGTCGATGGGCTTTCCTCGCGGGTCGCCATAGCGCGAAATCCACTCCGGCACGCGCTTCGGACCGGCATTGTAGGCGATGAAGGTCAGGATATAGGAACCGCCGAAGCTGTCGATCTGTTCGCCGAGATAGTGGGCGCCGAGCGTTGCGTTATAGCCGGCATCGCTTGTGAGTTTCTCTTTTGAATAGGCAAGGCCGTAGCGGCCGGCGACACCCTTTGCCGTGCCCGGCATCAGTTGCAGCAGACCGCGGGCATCGGCCGGAGATACCGCCGCCGGGTTGAACGCGCTTTCCTGCCGCGCAATCGCATAGGCGAGTGCCTTCCCGGAGCCCGCGATATTGGCGGTTGCGGGGATCACGCCGACCGGGAAGGCCAGGGCCGGGACGTCGATCCCCCGGCCATAGGCGATCTTGCCGATCTGCAGCGACAGCTGATGCCCGACACTCTTTTCTGCCTTGGCGGCGAGAAGCGCCAGTTCGCCGGGGCCCTGCAGCTGCTGCGCCAACGCCCGGTAAAGGCTTTCCGCCCGCCAGCCATGGCCGGCGGCCTCGAAACGGGCGATCGCCCGCACGGCCTCGCGGGCTTCGAAGCGCTGGCGGTCGTCCACACCGGGCGAGGGGTAGGGGATGCGAAGGCTGGGAGACTTCAGGCGCGCAGCCGCCAGCTGGCCGTAGAAGGTGCTCGGGAATGTGGCCGCCTTGCGAAAATGCTCCTTCGCCTCTGGCTTGCCTGCCGCCTCTGCTGCGCGGCCGAGCCAGTACCAGGCGCGCGACGCCGAAAGCGGCTTGTCGGAAACCTGCAGGATCTTGCGGAAATGGGTCGAGGCGGCGGCGCTGTCGTTCATCCCGCGCAGCGCATACCATCCGGCATGGAACTCGGCGTCGGCCACATCGACGGGATCGGTTGCCGTATGTCTGGCGGTAATCTGGTAGGCGGCCTTGAACCTGCCGAGATCGGCAAGGCCGCGCGCGACGATGCGCTGTTCGTTCCACCACTCGCGCGTATTGATCAGCGATCGGCTGTCGCGGGGTGCTTTTGCGAGCAGCGCGGCAGCCTCTTCATATTTCTCCTGCCGGCGCAGATATTCGATCTGCACGAAGAGATAGGCGGGATCGGATGACCATCTCGGATCGACCGCCTTCAAAAGCTGACCGGCCTTGGGAGCTCGGGCAAGCACGGCCGCCCAGGCACTGTAGAGCGACTGCGCCTTGCTGAGGCCGGAAAAGCGTTTGGCCTGATCCGTACGGCCGCGGTAGAGAAGATAATCCATCCTTGCCTTGTGGTCGGCCGCAGTCAGCAGGCTGGAGAATTCCTTGAGAATCCGGTCTTCCATCGCCTTGTCGAGCGCCTGCTCGCGCCAGATTTTCCTCAAGGTGGCGGCGGCCTCCTCGCTCTTGCCGCTGACGGCCAGGGCACGGGCAAGGATGATGGCGCCTTCCGCGGTTTCCGGCGCGGTGGTGCCGAAAGCGGCCAGCACATCGGCGGCGGCCGGGTTTTCCCGATAGAGCGCGCGTTCGGAGTTGGCCCTGAAGGCGGAGAGCCCCGGCCAGCCCTTGAGTTCGCCTTGGGCGGCGGCAATTTCTGCCGAGGGAACGTCGCTCAAGCCCGAAACGGCGATCGACCAGGTCAGCATGTGACGGTCGAGGCTGTCCGCCATGCCGTCGCGAATTGCCAGTGCTCCCGCTCCGTTCTTGTTCGAGAGAGCGTCGAGCCCGGCCTTGAGTTCGCGGCTTGCCGTGGCGAGCCGGGACGTGCGCGGGATGGCGCCTGTGATCTCGAACGAGGGAATTGCTGCCTGCTTCGCAGGCGCGGCCGACGGCTTGGGAAGCGGTACCGGCACGGCACTCGACTCTGAAGGCGTGGCCGCGCTGGCAAACACCGCCAGACCGACGCCGAAGACGGTGGTCAGCAGAACAATCCTCTTCATGCCGATACCCGATGAGAAATGCGCAATCCCTCCATTAGCCGCCGGCCATATTAACGAAACCTTACCGAAATGCGAGAATTTCGCTCTTTTACGCAAGGTGAAACTGTCCTAAAAGCGCCCCCGATGCGCTTGCCGCGGCCCATGCGCCGCACTAAGCTGCGCGCGTTCGTAACCGAGGAATGCGGCCGAAGCATGAACGCCGGCCGTGAGGAGTTTTATGCATGTTCCAGGGATCCATTCCTGCTCTCGTCACGCCGTTTACCGATAGCGGTGCCGTCGACGAGGCAGCCTTCGCCGCCCATGTGGAATGGCAGATTGCCGAAGGCAGCACCGGTCTCGTGCCGGTCGGCACCACGGGTGAATCGCCGACCCTTTCCCATGCGGAGCACAAACGGGTCGTGGAACTCTGCGTCGAGGTGGCAAAAAAGCGCGTGCCCGTGATCGCCGGCGCCGGCTCGAACAACACCAGCGAAGCCATCGAGCTTGCCCTGCATGCGGAAAGCGTCGGAGCCGACGCGCTGCTGGTCGTCACGCCATACTATAACAAGCCGACCCAGAAGGGCCTCTTCGCCCATTACGGGGCGATTGCCGACGCCGTGAAGCTGCCGATCTTCATCTACAACATTCCCGGCCGCTCGGTTATCGACATGTCGCCGGAAACCATGGGCGCCCTTGCCAAGGCCTACAAGAACATTGTCGGCGTCAAGGACGCGACCGGAAAGCTCGAGCGCGTCTCCGACCAGCGGATCACCTGCGGCGCGGACTTCATCCAGCTCTCCGGCGAGGACGCCACCGCGCTCGGCTTCAATGCGCACGGCGGCGTCGGCTGCATCTCGGTAACGGCGAACGCCGCGCCGAAGCTCTGTGCCGAGTTCCAGGCGGCGACGCTTGCCGGCGACTACAAGAAGGCGCTCGAATACCAGGACCGGTTGATGCCGCTGCACAAGGCGATCTTCATCGAGCCCGGCCTCTGCGGCGTCAAATATGCGCTGTCGAAGCTCGGCCGCATGAGCCGTGCCGTGCGCCTGCCGTTGTTGCCGACGCTCGAAGCGCCCACGGAAGCGGCGATCGACGCGGCGTTGAAGCATGCGGGGCTGGTGAACTGAGGGAATGACAAAAGGCCGGCGGAAACGCCGGCCATTTTGGTTGGGGGAGGGCGCCGCAAAGCCGCGGCGATAGACCAATTGGCGTTTTTTATATTACAACTTAAAAAAGGACGCGGCTCGCCTTCTGTTCTGTCTCTACATCCGCTAACTTTTCTTGGGAAGGTGAAGTGATTCACCGTGGGGGAGGAGTAAGGGGTGACGCAGCCGCTAGATTTAACGCCAGCTCCGATGAAGCGCAGTGAGCTAACCAAAGAGTTTAATCTGCGCAAAAAAGACTACGTTGAGAAGCGCGTATCACACAGCGACATCGCAGAATTAATAGACACAGGATGGACGGTCGAACGGGAGGGCGACAAGAAGACCGTGGTCCGTAAGCGCAAGGCAATTGGTGATCGCCTCGAAGATCGATTCTGGTGTGCACTTTATAAGATGGGCTACGAGGAAATCAGCCCTGGTCACACCTTTAACATTCTGGTCTCGAAAAAGAACGAAGCGCCCCTCTATAAGCAGGTGGACGTTTTCGCCAAGGACGCGGAGACTGTCGTCGTGGCTGAGTGCAAAGCCTGCCAGACACCCAAGAGGCGCTCTCTCCAGAAGGACCTCAACGAGTTTATAGCCCTGAAGGGGCCTATGGCGAACGCAATCCGGAAGCACTACCCGGGTTTCAAGCCAAAGATCCTCTGGATGTTCGTCACCGAGAACGTCATATGGTCCAAGCCAGACATCGAACGCGCTCGCCAAGAAAACATTCAGGTGATGCGTGAGAGCGAGTACCGGTATTTCAGCCAGATTGTTGACCATCTCGGAACGGGCGCACGTCCACAGTTTTTGGCAGAATATCTCAAAGGTTCATCCATCGCCGAGATGGAGGGTGTCACTACGCCTGCAATCCGTGGGGCCCTCGGCGGCAATCGCTTCTATGCGTTCGTGGCTACGCCGGAGCAGTTGCTGAAAATCGCATTCGTGAACCATCGCGCGCTTAATGATCCGGAAGGGGCGCCGGCTTATCAACGTCTGATCCAAAAGACCCGGCTGAAGCAGATCGCGAAATTCCTCGTTGGGGGCGGTTATTTCCCCAACAGCATTCTAGTGAACTTCAAAGACAAGCCACGTTTTGACCTTCTCGAAAACAGGGACGGATGGCCGGTGCAATTCGGCACTCTGTACCTTCCGAGCAAGTTCAAGAGCGCCTGGATTGTGGACGGGCAGCACCGACTTTACGCCTATGGCGATATAGATAAGAAGCGCAGCACAGACCACCTGATAGTAGTCGCTTTCGAAAAGCTCGCAGATGCCGCTGAGGCAAACCTTTTCGTTACCATCAATCACGAGCAGAAGCGCGTGCCGAAAAACCTGCTGGTCGAGCTAGAGGGCGAATTGAAATGGGGCTCTACCGATCCGAAAGAGCGGATTGGCGCTATTGCCTCGCGACTTTGGGCACTCCTCAACGGTGACAACGGTAGTCCATTCTACGGAAAGATCGCGACTCCGGGTCTCAAGCAGGGCAGCGACGTTCCGCTTACGATGCCGGAAGTTAAGCAAGCGCTGGTCCAATCTGGCCTTCTCGGGACGGCAGCAGTCAAAGGCAAGCACTATGCGCCCGGGCCGTTCACGGGCGAAGATGATAAGGGCACTCTGGATCGTGCTGGTGACGCTCTCACCGCGTATTTCAACCTCTTGGCTGAAGCTAGCCCAGAGCGATGGTCCAAGGGGAAGCCGGGCTATCTCTGTTCCAACATTTCGGTCGGCGGTCATATCCGGCTGCTGAGTGCGCTTATCGCTCACATGCAATCCGAAACGAAGCAAGATCCACACCAGATGGAGGGGATTGAACTAATCGAACAGCTTGAGAGTTACCTGACACCGGTAATCGACTACATATCGACAGCCCCGGAAGAAGAATACTCCAAGCGGTTCAAGCCCCGGTTCGGCTCAGGCGGGATACCGGAACATTTTTACAAGCTGTGCGATATCGTTGCGACAGCGGCGCCTTCATTCTCTCCGGCTGGTCTTTCCGACTGGCGCAAGAAGGCAACCGAGGACGACATGAAGTATGCTGACGAAGCGGTGAAGCGCCTTCAGACCGTTGTGCATGATGTGACCGTCACAATCCTGCGTAAGGAATACGGTGATAAGTACCTGACGAAGGGAGTGCCAAACGGCAAAATTCTGGAAAAGGCGTTCCCGCGTCAGATCGAGGACGCGAAGAAGGACGAGGAAAAAGACCTCGACGTCTATTTCGACCTTCTGGATTTCAAGGATATTGTCGAACACAAGCAAAATCGCGGTCTCTTCAAAGACGTCTTCAACATCGAAATGGCCGGCGATAAGGGGTTGGCGTTCAACCTCCGATGGATGGAGACGCTGAATAATCTGCGCCGAGTTGCGGCTCATCCTGCCGGTCGTCAGTACAAGCCAGAGGACGTCGAATTCCTACGGTGGATTGAGGGCGAACTCGAAACCCGGACCGAGTCTCTACTGTGAATACTATTCGGACCGAGAAGGTGCTGCCTTTCCTCAAGTGGGCTGGTGGCAAGAGGTGGTTCGCGGATCGTTATACGCATCTCCTGCCAGACTCTTATGAGCGTTACGTCGAACCCTTTCTGGGCGGGGGGGCGGTGTTCTTCGCGACAGCTCCGGAGCGCGCGGTTTTGTCTGATCTGAATGTCGATTTGATATCCACGTATGAAGTCGCGCGGGATTCTCCCAACGACCTTGCCGAGCGTCTTCAGGAGTACCACGAACGCCACTCGCGCGATACGTACTACGCTGTTCGCGAGACCAAGCCGTCAAACAAGATCGAACTGGCCGCGTGGTTTCTTTACCTCAACCGCACCTGCTGGAACGGTCTATATCGCGTCAATCTTCGGAACGTTTTCAACGTGCCAATCGGAACGAAGACGGATGTGGTGCTACCGACGGATGATTTCGAGGTGGTGTCGCAACGGTTGGCCGCCGCGAAGATCCAATGCTGCGACTTCGAGACGACCATCGACGCTGCCGAAGGAGGTGATTTCGTCTTCGTGGATCCTCCGTACACGGTGAAGCACAACGAGAACGGCTTTGTGAAATACAACGACCGGATATTTTCTTGGGATGACCAGGTCCGGCTGAAAAACGCCGTAGCGCGAGCGTCTCAACGTGGCGCGAAGGTACTTGTTACTAACGCCAATCACACCAGTATTCGCGAACTCTATCGGGACGTTGGTTCGTTGAAGACGATAGCACGGGCCAGCGTTCTGGCCGGCAAGAGCGCCCATCGGGCGAGTGTTGAGGAGTTGGCAATCCGCACTTGGATTGAGGACTAACCGCCGGGTGCCTTCTGGTCGCTGTCGTAGTGGTGGTTGGCTTTAATATAGGACGTAGGTTTCCCTTTTCATGCCATCGCCCGTCGCTCCCTCGAAAGGCGAAAGCAGGCCTTGGATTGATCGAGCGATCTGAGGTCCGAATTATACTAGTTAATTCCCTAAGCTGCGCCTGGTTCGGAAGCTGCAACCCCCCGCCTTTATTTCCGCCCCATACTCCATTACATACGTCGCATAACCGCCGCGCCGGCCCATAGCGCGGCCGAAACACCACAAAATCATGGGCGAAACGGAAGACGAGATCATGGCCCCCAAAGGCAGCCAGCGCACAGTCAACAAGGTTGTCGCGGAAAACCGCAAGGCCCGCTTCAATTACGAGATCATCGACACCTACGAGGCTGGGCTGGCTCTGACCGGGACCGAGGTCAAGTCGTTGCGCGAAGGCAAGGCCAACATCGCCGAATCCTATGCCTCCGACGAAGGGGGCGAGATCTGGCTGATCAACTCTCACCTGCCGGAATATTTGCAGGCGAACCGCTTCAATCACGAGCCGCGCCGTCGTCGCAAGCTGCTTCTGTCCAAGCGCGAGATCAACCGCCTGCGCGCCGGCATCAACCGTGAGGGCATGACGCTGGTGCCGCTCAAGATCTATTTCAACGAGAAGGGCAGGGCGAAGCTGGAGCTGGCGCTCGCCAAGGGCAAGAAGCTGCACGACAAGCGCGAGACCGAGAAGGAACGCGACTGGAACCGCCAGAAGACCCGGCTTCTCAAGACCGGCGGCTGACCATAGCGGAACTCCTGAAGGTCGGCGTCGGACCGTTCGCCTTCACCCTGTCGTCAGAAGTCGAAGAAGCGCACGAGACGTGCCGCATTTCGAGAGCTTCCTGCCGTTCAGGAACCGGATGATCCGTTCGCTGCGAGATCGGCAAGTTCCGACTTCCGGTCGTTTTCGACGACCGGCGAATGAGTTGCGCGGAAAAAGGGGTGTCCAATCCCTTTTCCCGCGCAGGATCAACGGGGAAGCCGCGGCTTGGTCAAGCCGCGTAGCGCGGCTTGTACTGCGTCGAAACGGGCGCATGGATATGCGTGCGCGAAACCGTAAAGCGGGAAACGAGCCGAGTCAGATGGCTGGCGACATCGCTGAGCGTGTGGGTCGAGGCATTTGTTTCCTCGACCATCGCGGCATTCTGCTGGGTCATCTGGTCCATGCTGTTGATGGCGGCGTTGATTTCGCCGATACCTGCCGACTGTTCTTCCGACGACGTGGCGATGGCGGCGATATGCTCGTTGATCGCGTGCACCTGTTCGCCGATCGTGCGCAGCGCCTCTCCCGTCCTGTTGACGAGCGAAACGCCATGCGCGACATCCTTCGACGACTGGTCGATCAGCGTCTTGATTTCCTTGGCCGCGGCCGCGGAACGTTGCGCGAGTTCACGCACCTCCTGCGCGACGACTGCGAAACCTCGCCCGCTTTCTCCCGCCCTGGCGGCTTCCACGCCTGCATTGAGAGCAAGCAGGTTCGTCTGGAAGGAAATCTCGTCGATCACCCCGATGATCTGCGTGATCTTGCGCGAGGATGCCTCGATATCGCTCATTGCGCCGACCGCCTGGCCGACGATCTCTCCCGAGCGGACGGCTTCTTCCGCCGAGGCCAGAACCACCGTCCTGGCTTCCTGCGTCCGCAAGGCGGACTGCCTGGAAACCGTTGTGATCTCCTCGAGCGCGGCGGCCGTTTCCTCCAGCGCCGCTGCCTGCTGTTCGGTGCGTTTCGCCATGTCATCGGTCGCTGCCGACAGTTCCCGCGTGTTCGCGGCCGCGCGCGCCGTCTCGTCGACGATCTCTGCGAAAGCGACGCCGAGGGCGCCGATGGCCTTGTTATAATTGTTGCGCAGATCGTCGAATTTCGGCGCAAGCGGCTGGTCGATGACCGCCGTCAGGTCGCCCGTGCTCAACTTGCCGAGTGCCCCGTCGAGCGCCAGCAGGGCCTGTTCCTGTTCGGATTCGAGCCGGTCGCGTTCCTCTTCGGCCCTGGCGCGCTCCTCGGCCTGTGCCTCCAAATAGACCGTGACGGAATAATCCATGTCGAGCATGGCCGCCTTCATGACGGCGCTGATATTCGCCGCGAGGCGCTTGGCCTTTTTCGCTTGGAGGACGCCTTTGAGTTCATCGCTGACGAGCGCCTCGATCAGGCCGTCCAGCACCAGGGCGTAGCCGCCGATATACCAGCGGGGCTCAAGGCCCAGGCGCGCATGGGTGCGGCCGATGGTGGAAACCGCATTGACGTACTTGTCGTCGAACGCGCCGGAGATAATGAGTCCCCAATGAGTTTCCTGCTTTTGCTTTGCATGCTGGATATGGGCATCACTGGCGAAGAACCTCGCAGTCTCGGGATGGGTCTTGGCCCGGCCATAGAAGCCATCGAGCGCCGGTCCGATTGCTTCGGCGATCAACGGTCGCAGGGCGGCAAGCGTCTCCTTTTGTGTTTTGTCAAGTCCGAGAAAATTCAGGCGGTCATCGAGTTCGGAATTGGTCCGGCGAGAAGTAGTCAATTTGTTGCTGCCTATTATCAAAAGGAGGATAGCGCCGGTCTGGGGCACCAAGGCCGCCAGTAAACGTCCTGTCACAATTCTCTAGGCAATTGCTTAACAAGCGATAAATGAAATGTCTTGACGTGCTGAGGCCGGGCTCTCTGGATTTCGTCGAAAAGCCTGCAAAATCAGGAGGAAGTGTCGCGGGACACGCACTGGGGGAATCACGTTTCCGATGCAATCTCGTCCGAGATGGCTTGCGATTGCGGACCGCACCGTCCACGTATTTTCTGCCTTCTCACCGGCTAAACGCCATGGCGAACGCAAAATACTACCGGAGGTTGATTATTCTTCGATATCTTCGCCGGTCTCGGGCTCCGGGGATAGGCGCGGTGCGCGCTCGCTCGGATCGCGGCCGATTTCCGCCTTCAGCGTGACGAGGTCGATGAAGTGGTCGGCCTGGCGGCGCAGGTCGTCTGCGATCATCGGCGGCTGGGTCGCCATGGTGGAGACGACGGAGACTTTCCGGCCCTTGCGCTGCAGGGCGTTCACCAGCGTGGTGAAATCGCCGTCACCTGAAAAGATAACGAGATGGTCGACGGTTTCGGACTGTTCCATCGCGTCGATGGCAAGCTCGATGTCCATGTTTCCCTTCACCTTCCTGCGTCCCATGGAATCGGTGAATTCCTTGGCCGGTTTGGTGATGACCTTGTAGCCGTTGTAGTCCAGCCAGTCGATCAATGGGCGAATGGATGAATATTCCTGATCCTCGATCAGCGCCGTATAATAATAGGCTCTCAGGAGATATCCGCGCTTCTGGAACGCCTTCAGGAGTTTGCGGTAGTCGATATCGAAGCCGAGGCTCCTGGAAGCCGCATACAGATTGGCACCATCAATGAACAGCGCAATTTTTTCTCGAGGATCGAACATCCGGCAAAATCCCTTTCTGCAATAAGCGATTGGCGGTAATTGATAATAAAAACAATATCTTGACTGCCTATCGCGAACAATCCATGTAAATTATGAATTATTCATATACAAATTATTTAGGGCACGCTAGGGGACATTCCAAGCACGTACTGGTTGAAGAACGGAAATATTCGGCTTAATTTGCAGCTTGGCCGACCGGTACCTGCGCCGAAGGCAAGGAAAAACTTGAATTTGCCGTCCATTGATTGTATCGGGCGTGTAATCCCACAAGATCATGACCATAAAGGACAGGCAATGGCCCGTGTCACAGTTGAAGACTGCATCGACAAAGTAGACAACCGCTTCGAGCTGGTGCTTCTGGCAAGCCACCGCGCAAGACAGATCTCGCAGGGCGCTGCGATCACTGTCGATCGCGACAAGGACAAGAACCCGGTCGTCGCGCTGCGGGAAATCGCCGACGAGACCCTGTCTCCCGGCGACCTGAAGGAAGATCTGATCCACTCGCTTCAGAAGCATGTCGAAGTCGACGAGCCGGAACAGGACACCGGCGCCATGATCGGAGCTTCCGCTTCGCTCGCCAAGGGCGACGAAGAAGAGGACATGCCGGAAACCGTGACATTCGACCAGATGTCGGAAGAAGACCTTCTGGCCGGTATCGAAGGCCTCGTTCCGCCCGAGAAGAGCGACGATTACTAATCGTCAAGCAATATCGGTTTAGTCTCGGCTGAAGAGTGCGTTATCGTGCGCCAATCCCTGCGATTGGCGCGCTTTTCGTTTGTTGGAGTAGGTTTGGATGATGCGGCAATATGAACTCGTTGAGCGGGTTCAACAGTACAAGCCCGATGTCAATGAAGCGCTGCTGAACAAAGCCTATGTCTATGCAATGCAGAAGCACGGGAAGCAGACCCGTGCGAGCGGTGATCCCTATATCTCCCACCCGCTCGAAGTCGCCGCCATCCTGACCGAGATGCATCTCGACGAATCGACCATTGCGGTCGCCCTGCTGCACGATACGATCGAGGATACGACGGCCACCCGCGCCGAAATCGATGAACTCTTCGGCGAGGACATCGGCCGCCTTGTCGAGGGTTTGACCAAGCTCAAAAAGCTGGATCTCGTGACGAAAAAGGCCAAGCAGGCGGAAAACCTGCGCAAGCTGCTTCTGGCGATCTCCGACGACGTGCGCGTGCTGCTGGTCAAGCTCGCGGACCGCCTGCACAACATGCGCACCCTCGAGCATATGCGCGACGACAAGCGCGCCCGCATCTCCGAAGAGACGATGGAGATCTATGCGCCGCTCGCCGGCCGCATGGGCATGCAGGATATGCGCGACGAGCTGGAAGACCTCTCGTTCCGTTATATCAATCCGGAAGCCTACGAGACGGTGACCCAGCGCCTCGCCGAGCTGTCCAAGCGCAACGAGGGTCTGATCAAGAAGATCGAGGACGAATTGCGCGAACTCCTCGTCGCCAATGGTCTGCTCAACGCCTCGGTCAAGGGCCGGCAGAAACGGCCCTATTCGGTCTTCCGCAAGATGCAGTCGAAGTCTCTTTCCTTCGAGCAGCTCTCCGACGTTTATGGCTTCCGCATCATCGTCGACGACATCCCCTCCTGCTACCGTGCGCTCGGCATCGTCCATACGCGGTGGCGCGTCGTACCAGGGAGGTTCAAGGACTATATCTCGACACCGAAGCAGAATGACTACCGCTCCATCCATACCACCATCGTCGGTCCGTCGCGGCAGCGCATCGAGCTGCAGATCCGAACGAAGCGTATGCATGAAATCGCCGAATACGGGATTGCCGCCCACGCGCTGTACAAGGACGGCGAGGGCGGCGAGGGCGAATTGTTGTCCAAGGAGAGCAACGCCTATTCCTGGCTGCGTCACACGATCGAGGCGCTGTCCGAAGGCGACAATCCGGAAGAGTTTCTGGAGCACACCAAACTCGAGCTCTTTCAGGATCAGGTGTTCTGCTTCACGCCCAAGGGCAAGCTGATCGCGCTGCCGCGCGGTGCGACCCCTATCGATTTTGCCTATGCCGTTCACACCAATATCGGCGATACGACCGTTGGCGCCAAGATCAACGGCAGCATCATGCCGCTGGTGACCCGCCTCAACAACGGCGACGAGGTCGAAATCATCCGCTCAGGTGTGCAGGTACCGCCGGCCGCCTGGGAGCAGATCGTCGTCACCGGCAAGGCGCGTGCCGCCATCCGCAGGGCCACGCGGATGGCCATCCGCAAGCAGTATTCCGGGCTTGGCCACCGGATCCTTGAGCGGACCTTCGAGCGCGCCGGAAAGATCTTTTCGCGCGACGCGCTTCGGCCGGTCCTCCATCGCCTCGGACAGCGCGATGTCGAGGACGCGATTGCTGCCGTGGGCCGTGGTGAGATGTCCTCGCTCGACGTTCTGCGGGCCGTCTATCCCGATTATCAGGATGAGCGTGTGACGGTGAGGCCCGCGAATGACGAGGGCTGGTTCAACATGAGCGGTGCCGACAGCATGGTCTTCAAGATCCCCGGCAAGGCCCAGCAGGGCGGTGCGGCGGACGGTCAGCGCGAAGGTCCGGAGCCTTTGCCGATCAGGGGCCTGAGCGGCAATGCCAAAGTCCGGTTTGCGCCTGCCGGCGCCGTGCCAGGCGATCGGATCGTCGGCATCATGGAAGACGGCAAAGGGATCACCATCTACCCGATTCAGGCATCGACGCTGCAGCGTTTCGATGATGAGCCGGAGCGCTGGATCGACGTTCGCTGGGACCTCGATGAGGCGAACAAGACACGCTTCGTCGCACGTATCACGATCAACGCGATCAACGAACCCGGCACGCTTGCCATGGTTTCGCAGACCATCGCCGGGCTCGACATCAATATCCGCACCCTCACCATGACCAGCGTCGCGACCGATTTCACCGAAATGGCGATCGACGTCGAGGTCTGGGACCTTCGCCAGCTCAACCAGTTGATCGCGCAGTTGAAGGGACTGGACTGCATCTCCACGGTTGCGCGCGTCTACGACTGATTTGCAGACGCCTACGCGTCGCGGATCACTGGATTGTCGCATGCGTCTGGTGCACTCTCAGCCGCCAGAGGCGGCGGGCGTCGCCGGCGTCAGGTGGTGCCCTGTCAAGTCGATGTCAGGAGAAGGGATGACTGTTGTGGTTCGGTTAGCGGGTTGTGCAGGACTTGTTGGACTGGCTCTTGGCGTAGTGCTCGCTCCGCAGGCGGTCTCGGCCGGCGGGGGCGGTGACGAGGTGCTCTATGGGCGCCCATTGCAGCAAGGCGAGCTCGGTGTTGCCTGTTTTGTCCGGCGCTATGACCGTGCCCATCTGGACGCCCATCCCGAGCAGCGCGTGACCGACATGGTGGCGCTTGCCTATCGGCAGGAGGGGCCGGGAACACCGGAAAGCGTGTTCAATATGACGCTGCGGTTTCGCAATATCCCCGGCGACCAACAATTTCCCGGCGTCTGCCAGTCGGTGGCGGGTTCGCAACGGCTCGCCTGCGGCGTCGAATGTGACGGCGGATCCTTTGCCGTTCGTGGCAGCGGCGAAGCATCCATCCTGGTGGACATTTCCGGCGGCATCAGTTCCTGCGATGGCGAAATGCCGGCCGGCGCCGGTTTCGGCCCTGACGACAGGATCTTCCGGCTGGACCGTGCGGACGTAGCGGCCTGCCGGGATCTGATGTGGGACGACGAGGTGCGCCCGCGCCTCCTTGAATAGACGGGCGAGTCACGCCGAAGCGCCTGGGGCAGCTGGAGAGATGTGAGGCTGCCCAATTTATGGGCGAGGTGCGAAGACCCAAGTCTGTCGCCATGCGTTCTGCGCATGGCAGAGGTCTGTTTCTCATGCTGGTTGTTGTTGCGCTGCAATATTATATTCAGCGCACAAAAACGAAGGAAGTGAGGAACATCATGTTCGAACCTATCCGCAAGCTCGCCCGCGCATTCCGCGTTCCCACTCTCGCCGACCGCGAGACCGCGTACCTGAGTGCTTCCCGTGATCTCATCGATCTCGAATACCGCCAGCGGCAGATCGATCGCGGCCTGTTTCGCAGCGGCCGCTGAAGCCGCGCCCGCAAGCCCATGAGGCGCTCTGCCTCCGAACGAGGGCAGGCGCGGCCGCGATTTTGCAGGGACCGGCGCGCTGGGGGACTTCTGCCCTTGTACGAAGCCAGGCAGATACACTAAACGTACTCCATGCTTCTTCTCCGCCGACAACCTGCCGGACTGATGGAAAGATTGCGGGGCCTGTCCTGGCCGCGCAACGGATCCGCAAGGCCGCTCGACAGCTTGCGCATGCAAGTCTTGCGGTCGACCAATTTCCCGCATGCGATCGCGGCGGACGCCGCATTGGGCATTATCTCCTCCTCGACGCCCTCCAGGGCATTCCATTTCTCCCTGTCGTCCGTCCTCGCTCATCTCATGGCCGGCAATATGATCGCCGCCTCTGCCGGGGCTGCCTCGGCGAGGTTTTCCAGCGCGTCGCGGGCGTCTGGGATCGTGCCGGCGCGCGCAAACGGGCTGGAAATCTCATGATCATTGGAATCGGCAGCGACCTTGTCGATATCAGGCGGGTCGAGAAATCGATCTATCGCTTCGGAGACCGGTTCACGGCCCGCTGTTTTACGCAAGCCGAGCGTGATCGCGCCGACGCCGGCAAGAACCGCGCGGCATCCTATGCCAAGCGCTTCGCCGCCAAAGAGGCGCTGTCAAAGGCTCTCGGCACCGGCATGTCGCAGGGCGTTTTCTGGAAGGACATGGGTGTCGTCAATTCGCCGGTGGGCAAGCCCTCGATGGTCCTGACCGGCTCCGCCGAGGCGTTCTTGAGGACTCTGACGCCACCCGGCCACGAGGCCATTATTCACCTGACGATCACCGACGAATTTCCCTATGCGCAGGCCTTCGTCGTCATCGAGGCGAGGCCACTGAGGCCGTGAGCCGCAGACGAGAGCGGCGGAAAATGGCGTCGTGGCCGTTGCCGCCGCCAACCGAACCGACTAGATAGGGCGTGAATTGCGAAAAAAGGAAAAACCGGCGTGACCGAGCAAGCTGATAAGAAACAGAGTGCCCTCTGGGAAAACATCAAGGTCATTATCCAGGCCTTGCTGTTGGCCATGATCATTCGCACCGTCCTCTTCCAGCCCTTCACGATCCCGTCTGGGTCGATGATGCCGACGCTGCTGGTCGGCGACTATATTTTCGTCAACAAGTTCTCCTACGGTTATTCGAAGTATTCGCTGCCCTTCTCGCCGGACCTCTTCGAGGGGCGTATTTTCGCCAGCGAGCCGAAGCGTGGGGACATCGTTGTCTTCCGCTTCCCGCCCAATCCGAATATCGACTACATCAAGCGCCTTGTCGGGCTTCCGGGTGACCGTATCCAGGTGATCGACGGTATCCTCCACATCAATGGCAAGCCGGTTCCGCGCGTGGCCGATGGCGGGTTCACCTCCGACTACCGGATGGACCCGGGCACCGACGTTCCGGTCTTCCGCGAAACCATGGACAACGGCGTCACCTATGACACGCTGGACCAGTCGCCAACCTCGCGCGGCGACAACACTCGCGAATTCATCGTGCCGGAAGGCCATTACTTCATGATGGGCGACAATCGCGACAACTCGCTCGACAGCCGTTTCGACGTCGGTTTCGTGCCGGCAGAGAACCTGATCGGCCGCGCGTCGATGATCTTCTTCTCGCTCGGCAACGACACCTCGTTCCGCGAGATCTGGAAATGGCCGGCCAACATGCGTTGGGACCGCATGTTCAAGGTTGTTCAATGAGGAAGGTGAAGGGGCTCACGCCCGAGGAGCGGGGCCTCGTGGAGGCCGCGATCGGCTACGCCTTTACCGACAAGGAAAGGCTCGATCGCGCGCTGACCCATTCGAGCGCGACACTCGCCAGGGGCGGCGACTACGAGAGACTGGAATTCCTCGGCGACCGCGTGCTCGGACTCTGCGTCGCCGAACTTCTTTTTACTTCGTTTCGCAAAGCCTCTGAAGGCGAATTGTCGGTGCGCTTCAACCAGTTGGTGAGCGCGGAGACCTGCGCGGCCATCGCCGACGAACTGGAGCTGCACCGCTTCATCCGCACTGGCGCCGATGTGAAGAAACTCACCGGCAAGAACATGCTGAACGTGCGCGCCGACGTGGTCGAAAGCCTGATCGCGGCGATCTATCTCGATGCCGGGCTGGAGGCTGCAAGAGCCTTCGTCTTGCGCTTCTGGAGCGAGCGCGCGGCCCGCGCCGACGGCGCAAGGCGTGACGCCAAGACCGAGTTGCAGGAATGGGCGCATGCGAAATATGCCGTGACCCCTGTCTATCGGATTGCGGATCGGAGCGGACCGGATCATGATCCGCGTTTCACTGTAACCGTCGAAATACCGGGGATTGCTCCGGAGACGGGTATGGAACGCTCCAAGCGGGCCGCCGAACAGGCCGCCGCCACGAGATTGCTCGAACGCGAAGGCGTCTGGCAGAAAACTGCCGATTAAGGCTGATTGGACATTATGACAAACAATGACAACATCATCGCTGAAGGCGGTGCCGCTGCCGGCGACAAGCCCACGCATTCCGGATTCGTGGCCCTGATCGGTCCGACCAATGCCGGCAAGTCGACGCTTTTGAACCGGCTCGTCGGCGCCAAGGTGTCGATCGTCAGCCACAAGGTGCAGACGACCCGCGGGATCGTGCGCGGCATCGCCATCCACGACAATGCGCAGATCGTCTTCATGGACACGCCCGGCATCTTCAAGCCGCGCCGCAAGCTCGACCGGGCGATGGTGACGTCGGCCTGGGGCGGCGCCAAGGACGCGGACCTGATTTTGCTCCTGATCGATAGCGAACGGGGGTTGCGCGGCGATGCGGAAGCGATCCTGGAGGGGCTGAGAGACGTTCATCAGCCGAAGATCCTCGTCCTCAACAAGATCGATCGGGTGCGGCCCGAGGATCTCCTGAAGCTCGCTTCGAAGGCAAACGAAGCAATTGCCTTCGAGCAGACCTTTATGGTCTCGGCGACAACCGGCTCAGGCTGTGACGATCTGATGGATTTTCTGGCCAGGCGCCTGCCGGAAGGCCCGTGGTACTATCCGGAAGACCAGATCTCCGATCTGCCCATGCGCCAGCTCGCCGCCGAGATCACCCGCGAAAAGCTGTTCCTTCGCCTCCATCAGGAGCTTCCCTATTCCTCGCATGTCGAGACGGAGAAGTGGGAGGAGCGCAAGGACGGCTCGGTCCGCATCGAGCAGGTGATCTATGTCGAGCGCGACAGCCAGAAGAAGATCGTGCTCGGCAAGGGTGGCGATGCCATCAAGGCGATCTCGACTGCCTCGCGCAAGGAGCTCTCGGAAATCCTCGAGCAGCCGGTGCATCTCTTCCTGTTCGTGAAGGTCCGTGAGAACTGGGGCAACGATCCGGAACGCTTCCGCGAAATGGGGCTGGAATTCCCGAAGGAATAGGCCGGATATTCTCTAGGCCCGGCCGGCGACGCGACGCGCGATCAGCTTCGAGATCGGCGGCCCGATCAGGATGATCACGAAAAGCCGCACCGTCTGGAGCGCCATGACGAACGAGATGTCGACGGGCGTCGATGCGGCGATGATCGCTACGGAATCGAGCCCGCCGGGGCTTGTCGCGAGATAGGCGGTGAGTGGATCGATCCCGAACGCCGCCCACAGCAGGGCCGCAAGCCCTCCGCAAAACGCAATCAACACCATGATGGACAGCATGATCTGGGGCAGCGCATGGGTGGCGTGGCGCAGGATCCTGCGCGTGAAGCCCAGTCCGATCTTCCAGCCGAGCACGGTATAGGCAAGCGCAAGCAGCCACGCCGGCAACTCGATATGAATGAGGCCGGTGGCGCTGAGGGTCGCCGTGGCGATCATCGGCAACAGCATCGTGCCGGCCGGGATGTTCAGGATCGCACCGAGCGCGCTGGCAGAGAAGGCAATGGCGAGCGTCTCCAGTAGCGCGATCCAGTCGAAAGGCGGAAACCAGACGACGGGCGCGACGTCGCCGCTGGTCGCACGGAAGACGAATGCCGCGATGAGAGAGGCGGCAGAAGCGACGCAAACCACCCTCAGATATTGCATGAAGGCGACGAGCCGGGCGTCCGCCCCATGGGCCTCGGCCATCAGCATCATTGCGGAGGCTGCACCTGCCGACGTGCCCCAGACCGCTGTCGTTCCGGGCAGGATGCCGGTGCGTGCCATCAGGTAACCTATAACGCTGCTGGCGGCGACGATCGCCAGGACGACCGAAAGAAAGACCGGCCAGCCGTGGACGAAGGTCTGCACGATGCCGGCATCGAGCGCGCGGGCAATCACGCATCCGATCATCGCGTGGGCGGCGAAATAGGGCAGGCGAGGAACTGCAAGCCGTGCGCCGTTGGTGGCGAGTGTGATAGCAGCCAGCATCGGCCCGAGCAGAAGGGCGGCGGGGATGCTGGCATATTCGAGCAGGGCCGCAAGGACGACCGAGAGAACGACGAGCAGAAGCCAGCGCAGGACAGGCGGCAGCTTCGTGAGGAAGCCGGGCTCGGGCATGGTGTCGGAGGCGTCTTGATCGAGGCGGGACATGTCGGGAGAGCTCAAGTCGAGGAATACCGGAAGGATGGCGGTACTATACCGATTCCCGACAAATTGTATTGCTCACGATACAGGAATTGGCCAGACAGCGGGCTGCGGATGCGTACCCGGTGATGTGTTGGCGCGATTGTCTCGTGCGCCGTCGGCGCTGGCGGGATCTGTGCCAGCCTCGAAAAATGATATAGAAGTCACTCATGCAATGGAGCGATGAAGCGATATTCCTCGGCGCCCGACGCCATGGCGAAACCAGCGTCATCGCCGAGATGATGACGCGTGAGCGCGGCCGTCACCTCGGCCTCGTGCGCGGTGGCCGCTCGCGCGCCATGCAGCCGGTGCTGCAGCCCGGAAACCACCTGGAAGTGACGTGGAGGGCGCGGCTCGATGAGCATCTCGGAGAGTACCGGGTTGAGCCGCTGACACTGCGCGCCGCGCGGCTGATGGAAAGCGCGACCGCCGTCTATGGCGTGCAGGCTCTTGCCGCGCTCCTCCGGCTGCTACCCGAGCGTGATCCGCATCCGCATCTTTTCGAGATGCTCGGCGTCATCCTCGACAATCTGGAAGAGCCGGCCACTGCGGGCGAGCTGTACATCCGTTTCGAACTCGCCGTCCTGAACGATCTCGGCTTCGGGCTGGATCTCAATCAATGCGCGGCCACCGGGGTACGCGAGGGGTTGGTCTATGTCTCTCCGAAATCCGGGCGCGCGGTCTGCCGGCAGGCAGGTGAACCGTGGGCGGACAAGATGCTCGCCTTGCCCGCCTTTCTCGCCGAGGGGGCCGCAAAGGCGGCAACCGGCGAGGGCCTTGCCGATGCCTTCCGCCTGACGGCATTTTTCCTCAACCGGCATGTCTACGAGCCGCGCGGCATCGAAGCCGGCGCGGCGCGCGAGGGTTTCCTTCAGGCCGCGTTGAAGGCCTTGCGTGCCACGGAAGGCGCGGAGGTGTTGGCGGCGCGTGAAAACATCGCCTGATTGTCCTGCGTCGCATTCTCCAGATGGTCATGGATGGCCAGCTGGAGCTCCACAATGTTGCGATAGGTGCCGCCGTCCAGTTCGATGACCGGATATTTGACGGCAATGAACTTCAGTCGGTCGCCTTCCGGGACCGTGATTCCGACCGGTATTCCGGCGTATTCGATAACTTGCTTAGTCATAATACACATCCCCGCCTGCATCGAAACGCAGGCAACATGTTCAGTCGCGATCTGTGAGTTTCAGTTGGAGCCCGACGTCACATTCGACAGATGCGTCGGAGGTCGCTGCAAACAAGCGCGTCAGACCGGGATGATTGCCAGGAGCGGGCGCAATGATGGAATACAATATGCATTTCGCGATCCTCCTTTCATGGCGGGGCCCCGAAATCCGGGGCCGAGTTGGCGTTCCACCAAAATGCTTCGGCGTTGTCTCAAGGTAGGCGAGCACTCGGCGATCGTCAACCAGCGGAACGTAAAATATAGAATAATATTTTGTGACAAAGCAATTGTGGATGCAATGCGGCAAAAAAAGACCGCACTGCCGCAATTGTTAAAAAATGTATCCCGAATTCCGCCTCAGGCGGCAGCCGGCAGGGAACGGTCCACGGGCCGCTCGACGATGGGCCAGTGAACGATCGCCGCGAAGAGGCCGAGCGCCACGCCGAGCCACCAGACGGAATCGTAGGAACCGAACTTGTCATAGAGGTAGCCACCCATCCAGACACCCAGGAAGGAGCCGATCTGGTGGGAGAGGAAAACCAATCCGCCGAGGAGGCCGAGGTGCCGCGTGCCGAACATGATGGCGACGAGCGCGTTTGTCGGAGGCACTGTAGACAGCCACAGCAATCCCATGACGATGGCGAAGGCGATGACCGATGTCGGCGACTGCGGCAAAAGCAGGAAGGCGGTGACCGCGATTGAGCGCGCAATATAGATCAGCGCCAGGAAGTAGGGTTTGGAATAGCGCTGGCCGATCATGCCCGATGCGAGTGAGCCGATGACGTTGAAAAAGCCGATGAGCGCCATCGCGATCACCGCATATCGGGCGTCGATGCCGATATCGCCGAGATAGGCGGGGAAGTGGGCGGTAATGAAGGCAACCTGGAAGCCGCAGACGAAGAAGCCGCTGGTCAGCAGCAGATAGCTCTTGTGGCCAAAGGCTTCCTTCAGGGCGGCGGCGACCGTTTGCTCGAACTGCGCCTTCGATTGCGTGCCGGAATTAGCATTGCCGCGTAGCGGGTAGGCAAGCAGCGGCACGAGCAGCATCATGACGCCCATATAGACGAGGCTGTCCGACCAGCCGAAGGTCGAAATCAAGCCCTGGCTGAGCGGCGCGAAGAGGAACATGCCGGCCGAGCCTGCGGCGGTGCCGATGCCGAAGGCGATCGACCGCTGCTCCGGCGTCACGTTGCGGGCAAATGCCGAAAGCACGACGCCGAAGGAACCGGCGGCGATCGCGAGCCCCATCAATACGCCGCCGCCGATGTGCAGCCATATAGGTGCATTGGCGTGCGCCATGGTCAGGAGGCCGGCCGCATAGAGCAGGCCCGAGAGTGTCAGCACCCGGCCGGTGCCGTACTTGTCCGCGAGCGCGCCGAAGAGCGGTTGGCCAAGCCCCCAGCACAGGTTCTGCAATGCCATGGCAAGCCCGAAAGTCGACCGGTCCCAGCCGGTGTCGGAGAGCATCGGCAACTGGAAGAAACCCATGGCGGAGCGCGGGCCGAAGGTCAGCATGGCGATCAGCGAGCCACTGACGATAATCAGCCAGGGCATGGGATTGCGTTCGGTCGTCGCCATCAATTCGTCTCCTGTTGTGGCAGGCACGATAATGACAGGCGATCTTCACGCCAAGCGCGTTTTCGTGAAGCTGTGATCAGCGGAATTGATGGATGTCTATTTTCGTGGCCTTCATATTCAGAAGGCCGGAACGGGCCCATCCCCGAAAGGAGCTCGAGAGTGCCGTTCCGCTACTTGAACAACGTCAGTATGTTCTGCGAATTCGCGTTGGCGATGGAGAGCGACTGGATGCCGAGCTGCTGCTGGGTTTGCAGGGCCTTGAGGCGTGTCGATTCCTCGTTCATGTCGGCATCGACGAGGCGGCCGACACCCCTCTCGATGGTGTCGCGCAGATCGGCGACGAATTCGCTCTGCATGTCCACGCGGGACTTGATCGCGCCCATGGTCGCGGTCACATCAGTCATTCTCTGAAGCATCGCATCGACGGTTCGGATCATGTCGTCGACCTGCGTATCAGTGGTCGTCTGACTGAGCACCATCTCGACCGTACTGGCCGGGTTGGTCGCGCCCTTGAGGATCACAAAAGCCGATCCGGCGCTGACTGACGTGGCGAAAGCATCGCTGGTCAGTATTCCGTATTCGCCAACGCCGCCATTGTCGATAAGGTAGTTGATGCCGGTGATGCCCATGCCGGTGGTTATGTCATAGGTCAGCGTACCGACGCTGACCGTGCCGTCTGCATGTCGGATGAACGAGGAGACGATGGTCTTGTCCGCCGAATCCGCGCCAGTGTTCCATTCGAGCCAGTTCTGCCCGTTGAAGCTTGATCCATCGACGATAGACCGCAGCTGGCTTTTCAACTCGGTCAGTTCCTTGTTGATCTTGTCCTTGTCTATGCCTGGTTCTCGCGCCGCGACCAGTTTCGCCTTGAATTCATCGACAACCTCGATCGCCGTCTCCATGCCGGTATAGGCGGTGTCGACAGTGGCCGCGCCAAGGGCCAGTGCATCCTCGACTGCGGACATTGCCTTGCTATCGGAGCGCATAGTGGTGGCAATCGACCAATAGGCGGCGTTGTCGGAGGCATTTTCCACACGGTATCCGCTGGAAACGCGCGACTGCGTCGTATCCAACTGGCTGCTGATGGAGCGCAATGTGTCCAGCGCGGCAATCGCAGCAGTGTTGGTCATGATACTGGTCATCGGAATCTCAGGTTCGAACGGCGAACATTCCGACCCGATGCCCCGGGGCTTCGCCGCCGATCATGACGGTACGTTGTCGATTGCACGAGCATGAGGGGAGGCCGTAAAAATATGTTTAACAACGTGAGAATCACGGTGAAAATTGGGGGGCTGTTTTTCCGCTGGTCAGGCGACGCCTGCCAAGCGATTGGCGCGATATGACGCCTGCACGCAACCGGCCGTAACCGACGTTAGCGTTGCCTGATCGCCCAGCCCTGCGGACGCTCCGCGATCACGGTGACCTCGTCCCCGATTGAGATCTTGCCTTGGCCACGCGGCACGGCATTCCAGCCGAAAAGCGGGCCGGGGACACGTCGGTCTGCCGACATACGCTTCCGCCCCATGGCCGGCATCGGGTTTGCGCCTTCGCGCGAGCCGGTCTGCTGGTCCTGTGTTGTCATGATACAGCGCGAGCAGGGCTTGGCGAGGTCGAGATGGATGCCGCCCACCTCGATCGCCGCCCACCGGTCCTCGGCCCAGGGCTCGTCGCAATCGACGACGATATTCGGGCGGAAGCGCTCCATGCCGACGCCGCCCTCGCCATGGGCGGCCATGTCTTCGTTGAGCGCTCTCAGCGAACCCGTCGTGGTGACGAGGACCTGGTAGCCATCCGCGAAACAAACAGGCGTGTCGGGGCCCGCCCATTCCGCGCTGGCGCTGCGCTCCGCCGAGCCGTCGAAGAAGACGAGCTTCAATTCGCGTCCGAACCAGTCGGATATCCGGGCGTTGACGCTGTCGTCGGCAACCGCAGCGCTGACGATCGATTTCCACACGGCGACGTTCATACGCTTTTCGGGGTGAGGGGGCGCCACCATCAGCTCGCGTCCGTCATCGAGCATCAGCATGAGGTGGGATGTACCCGGCATCGCGATGAGTCGGGCGAGTTCCGGAAGCTCCCGCTGCGTGACGAAGTGGCCGTCCGGTGCGGTCAGCATCATCCGGCGGTCGCCCTGCAATCCCCGCGCATCGATGGAGGCGGCGGGGAGGGGAATGCGCCGGGCGCTCTTGAGGGGGTAGATGGTGAGTTCGCTGACCTGCATGGTTTTCCCTCAGATTTCGTCGATGAAGAGGTCCAGGATCTGCCGCAGCCGTTCGTGCCGCTTGCGGGCGAGCAGACCTCCGGTCTCGGTTTGAAAGCCGTCGGCGAGTTTGAACAGTTTTGCCTCGAAATGGTCAATGGCAAAAGCCTTGTCGTCGAGCGGCCGGTGCTGAGCCAACGGATCGAAGGGATCGTAGAGCGCCGAGCCGAGCCGTCCGGCGATGTAGAAACACCGCGCCGCCCCCACCATACCGATGGCGTCCAGCCGATCCGCATCCTGGAGGATCCTCGCCTCGAGCGTCTCGGGCGTGATATTGGCGGAAAAACTATGGGCGGCGATCGCATGGGCGACGGCTGCGATGTCTTCCACCTCCCATCCCGTTGCGGCAAGAAGAGTCGCCGCCTTGTCGGCCGCCAGCCGCGAAGCCTGCGACCGCAAGGGCGAATTCTTTTCGACGGCGACGCAATCGTGGAGCAGAACGGCGGCCGTGAGGATGCGGCCATTCCCGCCTTCTGCCTCGGCAATCCGCATCGCGTTCCGGAACACCCGCAGGACGTGGGCGATGTCGTGCGAGCCGTCGTCGCCTTCCGTCGCGTGGTCGAGGAGGCTCGCGGCCAGGTCCTCGTGGGGCGAAAAGGCGGCGGAGAACGGCAAATGAGTCATTGGCGGGAATCTCTTCTCAAGCGTTGAAATGGTCTACCTTTCGGGACAAAAGCGCGCAATCCCGCTCGCAAGGCTGGCGCCGGTCTGCACGGCAAGGGATTTGCCCGGCGATGTCGGGTCAACGCATAATGCCGCCGCCCCTTGCAAACCGTCATAAAACTTTCTAAATCCAGATCACCGGCAAGCGCCGGTTTTCTTTGACCTGATTTATGCTCAAATTGAGCATAAATAGTGCCGATCTCGGCGGGGAGAGTGAAATGCAGGGACTGCAAAGCGAAACCGGCATCGTGGTTCCGGCCCAGACCGCGGCTTCGCGCCACGGTATTCTGGAGCGGCCTGATCTCAGCTTTACCCCCGCTGTCGCCAAGGAAACCGAGCACCTCTATGAGCGGGTGAAGGATTTCATTCCGGCAATCGAATGGCCGGTCTTTGCCCCCTATATCCACGCCATCAATCGGCTGAAAAAGGAACGCGGCGCGGTCATCCTGGCGCATAACTACCAGACGCCCGAGATCTTCCACTGCGTCGCCGATATCAAGGGCGATTCGCTTCAACTCGCCCGCGATGCAACCCGTGTCGATGCCGAAATCATCGTCCAGTGCGGCGTGCACTTCATGGCCGAGACCTCGAAACTGCTCAATCCGGAAAAGACCGTACTGATCCCTGACGGGCGCGCTGGATGTTCGCTGTCGGAATCGATCACCGGCGCCGATGTGCGGGCGCTGAAGGCGCGCTATCCGGGCGTGCCGGTCGTCACCTATGTGAACACCTCTGCCGACGTGAAGGCCGAGACCGATATCTGCTGCACCTCCTCGAATGCGGTCGCCGTCGTCGATAGCCTCGAGTCGGACACGGTGCTGTGCATTCCCGACGAGTATCTGGCGATGAACGTCGCCAAACAGACGAAAAAGAAGATCCTCACCTGGCAGGGCCATTGCGAGGTGCATGAGCGTTTCACCGCGGAAGAACTGATGGAATATAAGGCAGCCGATCCGTCGATCGAGATCGTCGCCCATCCGGAATGTCATCCAAGCGTTCTGGCGGTTTCCGACTATGCCGGCTCGACCTCGGGCATGATCGACTATGTCAAGACGAAACGCCCGGGCCGCGTTCTGCTCGTGACCGAGTGCTCCATGGCCTCCAACATCCAGGCGGAAATCAGGGACGTCGACTTCGTCAAGCCGTGCAATCTCTGCCCGCACATGAAGCGCATCACGCTGCCGAAGATCCTCGACAGCCTGCTCTACATGACCGAGGAAGTCACGGTCGATCCGGCAATTGCCGGCCGCGCGCGGCTTGCCGTCGAGCGGATGATCAACCTGAAGCAGTGACACTGCCCGCATAGCGCCGGGGGAGACCGCAGCAATGCCCACCAATATTGAATCCATCCGGCCCCAGTCCTGGCAAGGCACCGATGACATCGTCATCATCGGCGGCGGGCTCGCGGGCCTTTTCTGCGCGCTGAAGCTCGCGCCCCGTCCCGTGACGGTGCTGGCCGCAGCCCCGATCGGCCATGGCGCGTCGTCCGCCTGGGCCCAGGGCGGGATCGCTGCCGCCATGAGCCCGGGTGACACGGTCGACAAGCATCTGGCCGATACGCTCGCTGCCGGCGCCGGCATCGTCGACGAAAAGATCGCCCGACTGATGATCTCCGAGGGTCCTGAACGTATCCGCGATCTGCTCGCCTATGGCGTGCCCTTCGACCGTGATCTCGAGGGCCAATTGCTGCTCTCGCGGGAAGCTGCCCATTCCGAGCGCCGCATCGTCCGCGTCAAGGGCGACCAGGCCGGAAAGGCGATCATGGAGGCCCTGATCGCCACGGTGCGCAACACCCCGTCGATCCGTGTCATGGAAGGATATGTGGTCGAGGAACTGGTGGTCGAAGGCCGCTTCGTCTCGGGCGTCATCGCCAGGCCCGATGCCGGCAAGTCGAAGACCCGCGTCGCCTTTCCGGCGCGCGCCGTCGTGCTCTGCTCAGGCGGTGTCGGGCATCTCTATCAGGTCACCACCAATCCGGCGGAAGCGCGCGGAGCCGGGGTCGGCATGGCGGCAAAGGCGGGCGCGATGATCGCGGATCCCGAATTCGTGCAGTTCCACCCGACGGCGATCGATATCGGCCGCGATCCGGCACCGCTTGCCACCGAGGCGCTGCGCGGCGACGGTGCCATTCTCGTCAATCGTGCCGGCCACCGTTTCATGACCGATCTGCATCCCGACGCGGAGCTTGCGCCGCGCGATATCGTCGCGCGCGGGGTCTTCGCCGAAGTGAAGGCGGGCCGTGGCGCATTTCTCGACTGCACGAAGGCGGTCGGCGCCCATTTCCGCGACCTTTTCCCGACCGTCTATGCCTCCTGCATCGAAGCGGGCATCGATCCGGTGACGCAGCCGATACCGGTCGTTCCTGCCGTGCACTACCATATGGGCGGAATCCTCGTGGATGCCGACGGAAAGACCACGGTCGACGGATTGTGGGCGGCCGGCGAAGTGACCTCGACCGGCGTTCACGGCGCTAACCGCCTTGCCTCCAATTCGCTGCTGGAGGCCATCGTCTTCGCCGCGCGCATCGCCGAGAATATCAAGGGCATGCTGCCGGAATCGACCCTCTACGAATGGCCGAAGGATGCCGGCGAGAACGACGAGCTTGTCACGTTGGAAGACAGCGCGCAGCTGAAGTCCCTGCGCCAGCTGATGTCGGCGGAAGCCGGCGTCATCCGCAACAAGCAGGGCCTTGAGCACCTGATCCGCGAAATTGTCCGGCTGGAACACGAAAATACCCGCATCCGCTTTTCCAATATGGTGACGACCGCGAAGCTGATCGCAACGGCTGCCTATCGGCGCCAGGAAAGCCGGGGAGGGCACTACCGCTCGGATTTCCCCGAGGCACTCGATGCATGGCGCCACCGCACCTTCATGACACTGAAGGATGCTGAGCAGACCGCCGCCGAAATCGCAGGGTAATTCCGCAACCGCCGGAGAGCAGACAATGACCGTCGAACCGCTTCGTCCCGCCCTTCCTTCCCTTATGGTCGAGGATCAGGTCAAGGCAGCGCTCTTGGAAGATCTCGGACGCGCCGGCGATATTACCACCTATGCGACGATCGCGCCGGAGCGGACAGCAAGTGCGGCGATGAACAGCCGCGAGAATGGTGTCGTTGCCGGGATCGACCTTGCCCGTGCCGCCTTCCGGATCGTCGATCCTTCCGTGGAATTCGAAGCGCTTGCCGCCGATGGCGACCGGGTGACGGCCGGAGCGCCGCTTGCCCGCGTCAGCGGTTCCGCCCGCTCGATCCTGTCAGCCGAGCGCGTCGCACTCAATTTCCTCATGCATCTCTCGGGCGTCGCATCCTATACCGCCCGCTTTGCGGACGAGATCGCTCACACCCGCGCCCGTGTCACCTGCACGCGCAAGACCCTGCCTGGCCTGCGGGCCGTGGAGAAATACGCCGTGCGGTTGGGCGGCGGCTCGAACCACCGTTTCGGTCTCGACGACGCCATCCTCATCAAGGACAATCATATCGCGGTCTGCGGCGGGGTTTCCGCATCGGTGCGTGCGGCTCGCGCCTATGCAGGTCATCTCGTGAAGATCGAGGTCGAGGTCGACACGCTGGAGCAGATGCACGAGGCGCTCGAGGCCGCGCCCGATGCCATCCTTCTCGACAATATGGGACCCGAAACGCTTCGCGAAGCGGTTGAGACCAATCGCGCCTATGCGGGACTTGGCGAGGACGAGTATGCGTTGGCAACGCGCCGGGTGGTTCTGGAGGCCTCCGGCAATGTCAGCCTCGCAACGATCCGCGCGATCGCGGAAACCGGTGTCGACTTCATTTCGACATCCAGGATCACCATGGCTGCACCGACGCTCGATATCGGCCTCGATGTCGTGATCCGATAGGCGCTCCGGAGGGCGCGGTTTCCGCGTTCGAGGTCTCCTGAATTGTTCAACGACCGCCGACCTTGAGCCCCGGCGCGGGGCGCTCTTCCAGGATCTGGTGTCGGAAGCGGAAGAGGGCGGCGGGGCGTCCGCCGGTCGCCGACATGGTGCCGCCGGTCGGCTCGACGAGTTCTGCGCCTTCCACGAGACGGCGGAAGTTCTGCTTGTGCAGATGCCGTCCTGAAATCGCCTCCACGGTCGACTGCAACTCGGTCAGGGTAAACTCCGGCGGCATGAGCTCGAAGACGACCGGTCGGTACTTGATCTTTCCGCGCAATCGCGCCAAAGCCGTGGCCGCGATGCGCCGGTGATCGAAGCGCATGGGGATACCGAGCCGGGTGGCAACGCGCGGCACACGGATACGGCCATCGGAGATGGCCTCCTCGAGGAGGCCCGCCTCGTAGAGAAGCTCGTAGCGTTCGAGCACGCGTTCCTCATCGAAGGGAAAGTCGTCAAGGCCGAAGGCGAGTTTCATGCGCGAGCGGCGCGACGGCCGAAGGATGCCCGCCGTCTCGACCGGTGTTTCGTCAGCCCATTGGAATAGCGCCGGCAGGATGACCTGATCGAGAATGGCCGGCCGACCCTGCCGCCAGTCCTCCCACGGCAGGAAGCCGTACCAGTCCCGCCAGTGAACGCCCGCCGCGGTAAGCCCCGCCGTGCGATCAGGGTCCATGCGCGTCAGCGCCAGATAGCCGACCGACACGACATGCGGCCCGATATCGCCCGGCATCTTGTGGCGGCCACGGTCGCCGAAGGTGTAGAGTTGTTCGATATAGCCCATGTGCAGGGCCGTCTGTGCCTCGACCGCGACACGCAGCGACATTTCCATGGTCCGGTGCCGCGCCGGGTCGAAGGGGCCGAAAGGCAGGCCTTCGAGGTCGCTTGCCGGATCGCTGACCACCAGGATCCGCGGGCTGCCGCCGGTGACGGCGACGATGGCCGCATCGAGGCCGATTTCGATCTCTGTTGTTTTCTGTGCCGTCATGCGCGGCCACCTCCCTGCGCAGGCAGGGCAAGCAGAAAGGGTGCGTTCCCATCGGCATCCGCGCCCCGGCCGATCGCGCGGACGGCGGCGGTGAGCCGTCCGCCGCGCCCGAGTAGCCCGTCGCCGATCTCGACCAGGCGGGTATTCGGCGTTGCATAGGGGGAAGCGGCCCGAAGCCGCCCGGCAAGCGCTTCGTCATCCTCCTCGGGTCTGACGGCGAGGCTAGCGATCAAGGCTGCGGCGGGGGATCGCGATACCCCCATCCAGCAATGGATGACGAGGGGAGACGATTGGTCCCATTCGCGAGCAAAATCGATGATCTGCCGGACATGCTCTTCCTGCGGCGCGATCAGATCGCCGGTGCCGGCAAACGAGATGTCATTGACGCCAAGCTTCAGGTGGCGGGCGGGATCGATGACGGCCGGTCGGTGAAAATCCTGTTTTTCCGCAAGCAGGCTGATCATCTCCCGCGCCTTGTGGCGGACCGCCATTTCCGCGATGCGCGAAAGAGGGGAGACGACGATCATCGTCATCGCATCTCCCTCGCCGTCTGCGCGCGATAGGCCTCGATTGTCTCGAAACGTTCGACAAAGAGCGCCTGGGCCTGGAAAGCCGGCAGCGGTGAAATCAGCAGTGTCGTCCGGTCGATGCCGCGCGGCTGACCGAAGAACTTGCGCCCTTCCGCCGCGGAAAAACCCGCAAGCTCTGTCGCCTCGAAATAGGCCGCGATCCGGTCGGCTTTCTTGATCTCGTCCTTCAGCGCAGGCGAGGGATGCGGCGGCAAACCGAAACGCAGATGAATCGCGGCTTCCAGCCGCTTTTCAACCACCTTGTAACCGCCGCCCACTACGGCCTTGAACGGCGAGATCATGTCGCCAATCACGTATTCGGGGGCATCGTGCAGAAGCGCCATCTGTAGTTCATCGGGCGTTGATTTCGGATTGCAGCGCTTGAAAATATCCTCGACGACAAGGCTGTGCTGTGCGACCGAAAAGGCATGGTCTCCCGACGTCTGACCGTTCCAGCGGGCAACACGGGCAAGGCCATGCGCAATGTCGGAGATTTCCACATCGAGCGGCGATGGATCGAGAAGATCGAGGCGACGCCCGGACAGCATGCGCTGCCAGGCGCGCGTTGAAGGTCCGGTGAGCCGCGGCACTTCTCAGGCCTCCTCGGAGGCAGTGGGGAAGGTCAGTCCGGTCCAGGACGGTAGGGTGAGAGTGACGGGAAGGTCACCCGCAAGCACGGGCGTTCCCGTTGCCATGGCCTCGCCCGCGCGGTCGATGCGTATGACTGCCAGGCCCCGGTTTGCGGCGACCGAACCGAGCGTGCCGACAGGTTTCCCGCTGGCCAGGATTTCGGTGCCCGGGGGCGGCAGGGCAGTCTCTGCCGATACGATCACGGCACGCCTGCGGGCCGTCCCGCGATGATGCATGCGCGAGACTACCTCCTGCCCGACATAGCAGCCCTTCTTGAAACCGACGCCGCGATTGAGATCCATGAGGATATCGTGTGGGAAAGCGTCCTGAAGGGCGAAATCGTTGCCAGACTCCGCAATCCCGTTGAGAAGGCGAAGGGCATGATAATCGGCCTGCGAATTGTCGCAACCCTTGCCTGGTTCCCGTGTCAGGATCACGCCAGCGATCTCGAATCGCTTGTCGAGGACCCCCGAAGCCGCTTGTTCCTCGCCCCAATGTACGGTGACACCCGCCAGTGTATCGGCGGCAATGTCGACGGCAGCGCGCAACTTGTACATCGTCAGCCGCTTTGCGAGCCCCTCCAGCTGTGAGACGGATGTTTCGAGAACGAAACCGTCCGGTACGCGCGAGACGAGGAAATCGAACAGGATCTTTCCCTGCGGGGTCAGGAGCGCGCCCGGCCATGCCTCGCTTGCCGGCAGCGACAGGACGTCGGTCGTGATCAGGTTCTGGAGAAAATGCTCGGCCTCCGGTCCGGTGATCCGGATGAAGGCGCGGTCGGGAAGATAGGCTGCTGGCATCGTCGACGAATCCCGAGATTTCGATGTCAGAGAGTTAGGAGTTTGAGGACCAAACGGCAAGCGCCCGTTGTGAAGGCGGGTGCATTCTTCGGTCCCGGATCGTGCTGCCGACACTGCGGCGGCACGGCCTTGAATGACGAAATCTAGTCGCCGGCGGTAAAGGTTTTCCACTGTCCGTCCGGCGATATGCCGACGCGGAAGAAGTTGTAGTTTCCGATTTCCAGCATGTCGGTGTAGTCGCCCGCGGTGACGATTCTCAGCAGCTCCACTTTCTCCGGCGCGGTCAGCGTCGTCAGAGGCTTCTCGGCAAAATAGGGCCATACATACATTTCGTCCGCGGTGCCCGAATCGACGCGCACGAAGCCCGTGGACAGAACGTCGAGCAAGATAGCGAGAATCTCGATTCCATCCGGGTCGCCGGAAAGTCCCTTCAAGGTCGCGATCGGGTCCGGGTCGCCCGGATCGAGCATCACCTGGGTCTGGTTGGGCCCAGGATTGAGGAGCGGGCGCAGCCGTTCGATATCGCCGGACGCAGCCGCCTCGATGATGAGTTGGCGAAGGCGGCGGACAGGTTCCGGCGCCTTCTCGATATCATAGATGACTTCGGGCGGCGGTCCCTGCTCTTCGACGGAGCCGTTTTCGCCGGTGTCTTGCGTTGGTGGCATGTTGATCAGCGGATCGGGATCGGGAATACCGGGTGTGCCCGGCGAGGGCACGCCGCCGTCGACCTCACCATCGGCAGGGACGTCCTGAACCTCGCCGGCCGGAGTGCTCGTGGACGGTGGCAATATCTGCTTCAATTCGGAGAGAGCGGGAGCGGCTCCCGCCGTCGCGATGAGCGCGATTCCGGCGAAAGCAATTGTTACGAAACAGGAAAGCAAAGCGCTCCAGCCCTGTTTCCCGGACGCGATCCGCATCGGTATGCCTCTGGCTGCCAACTACTGAACGTTGCGCTTGGGCGAGAACTCGCCCGCGAGCATCCGCTCCTTCAGGGCGGCGAGAATGGCCTCGGCGCCATCCTCGCCGTGGATACGGATGGTTTCGCGCATGGCAAGTGCAAAGGCGGCATCGGCGATGATTTCGGGCTCGATACCATCGGCCATGCCGTCGGCCCAGGCCTCATTTTGATATTCGAGGGCAGCCTGCATCTTCTCGTGCACGATCATGTCATCGATGTCGTTGCGGCGCGGTTCCATATGTCATCCTCAGAAGCGGTCAGTTCTTACTCACGTGTTAACAACTCTAACAGCCTTTTCCTAAAACGACACGGGGTCACGCAAAAAGAGGTTAATTATTCTCTAATTTCCGTAACGTGTGGCGATTTCCATGGCCAGTGTTGCGCCTTCGTTACGGTAGCTCGCCTCGGCGGTCACGGCCGCAGCGGTGCAGACGGTATGGACAGAGGCGAATGAACGGTAGCCTCGATTGAAAGCTGCGACCAGCCGTTCCCTGCGTTTCGGCTCGCCTGCGCTCTCCGCGTCGATGAGTTTTTCCATCGATTGGCGCCATTCCGGCTCGCTGGCATTGCCGCACAGATTACGCAGGTAGTGGACAGCGCCCATGATCTCGGAGAGGCGGGTCAACCGGTCGTCGTAAGGTGCTGGCTTTTCCTCAGGGGCGTCGACGGTAGCGGTCGTTTCCTGCGCGTAGAGGCTTGCGGCCGGCGCAGTGGCGAGGATGAGGGCCGCAATCAGCAATCGAAACACGCGCATTCAGTCAGCCTTGTCCGTCGAAATGTCGGAACGGCTTCGCGCGGGGAGCGCGGCCGACCCGTTATCCTCATAGCGTCCTTCCCGTTCTCGCGCCAGTCTCTCGAGGCAATCTGCAATGCTCGGCGGCGTCGGCAGCGCGGCGATTTCTTCCGGCAGGAACCAACCGACTTCGGCGGCATCACTGCCGGCAGCGGCATCGGTTCCCATGTCCACGTCGATGATGAAGACCGACAGGAGAAAATGGCTAGCGTCGGCGCCGGCCTCGGGGTGAAGTTCATAGGTGTGGAAGAGGCGCGGGTTCACGCCTCGAAGGCCAGTCTCCTCGCAAAGCTCGCGGATCGCGGTTTCCTCCGGCGTTTCGCCGACTTCGGCCCGGCCTCCCGGAAACGCATAGAGGTCCGCCGCAGGCGCGCTGAGCCGCCGGACGAGCAGGTAGCGGCCGTCGCGTTCGACGATCGCGGAAGAGGCGTGCACGAGGGCAGGGGTCATTGCAGTTCCGTCATGCTTGTTGTCCTGTCTGTTGCCGGTTCGCGGGACGTGGGGTCCACCGAAACCATCCCGGGATGACCCGGACCTCAAGTATGGACTGGCCGCTTTTCATCCGCCGGCAAGGCGGAAACATGGATATGATCCGGCGCCAGGCCCCTGCGAGCTCGCTCCACCATCGTCTCGTACGCTCTCTCCAGATGCCGCGTAAAACGCTGCGTATCGAAGAGCGGCGACGTCAGACGCTGGGCCGCGATCTTTGCCTTGACCGATCTGAGACGCCCGGGATCGTTCGCGAGCGCCACGCAAAGATCAATATAGGAATTCGCGTCCTCTGCGACCAGTTCCGGAACACCGAGCGCACGGAGGAGGCTCTCGCTGACGCGCGACGCGAAATGGCTGCCCCGGTAGGTCGGGACCGGGAGCCCGGCCCAGAGCTTGTCCGAAGTGGTCGTATGCCCGTTGTAGGGAAAGGTATCGAGGCCGATGTCGGCGGCCTGAAGGCGCGCGATGTGATCCGGGTATTCGGCCCGATCTGCGAATAGTATCCTGTCCCGCGAAACGCCTTCCTCCTCCATCCATTTCAGGAAATTTTCGCGGGCAAATGGGTCGCTGCACATTATCCAGAGCACGCTTGTCCCGGTCCTGAGCAGGATCTCCGCCCAGAGTGCGGCTGTGCCGGGTGTAATCTTGCGCGTGGCATTGAAGGCGGCCAGCACAACGCAATCCTCCGGAAGGCCAAGCGCACGGCGCGGGACGGGCGGTGGCAGGGGCCTGTGGGTGTCGTCATTTGCCTGATAGCTTTCGGGCAAAATGCAGAATTTTTCGTGGTAGAATGGCTTGCTTGCCTGAGGCAGAACGATTGGATCACCGATAACGTAGTCACAGTCGATCCCCGTGCCGGATCCGGGGAAACCCAGGTAAGCAACCTGAATGGGCGCGCAGCCGATGTTGATCAGGTTGACGCGGGCTCCTCTCGTGTGTCCTTTCAGATCGACCAGAATATCGATCTGGTGACTCCGGATGAGCTTCGCCGCTTCCTGGTCGCCCAGGTGGCCGACGAGAACGAGGTTCGGATAGATCTTTCGCATGCCGCGGTCATTCTTGACCATCTCTTCGCTGGTGCTGCAAAAGAGTGTGATATCGAACTTTTCCCTGTCGTGCTGGAAGATCACGCTCTGGAACAAAAGCATGGTGGCGTGCTGATCGCTGAAATCTCCCGAGAGATAGCCAATCCTGATCTTGTCGGAGAAAATGTGAGGATGGGCACGCCGCGCCATCCTCGATTGTTCCGTGAAAGCCTCCGCATTGTGGATATAAGTCATCCGCGCGTTGAGGCTTTCGTCCGCGCACCAGGTTATGTGGTCGAAGGGCTGCTCGACCGAGAAGTAGCGTGTGTCGCCGGAGCGCAGCAGATCGGCGAATCGTTGGTCCTCCATCATCGCCTCGTCGATGCAGAGATACTTGCGCAGGCAGCGGCGGAAGGAAGCCTCCGCCTCCCGGCCGAATTCGGTGGATTTTGTCGCCCGCCGTGCCGCGGTGAGCGCCGCAAGCGATTCGTCCGTCTGCTGCAGCAGTTCCGCGGCGAGCGCGCGCAGCATCGCCTGTTTGGGCCCGCCGGCGTCGGCCGCCTTCAGGTACAATTGGGCCGCCTCCGCATTCCGCTTGGTCTTCGCATAACACTGCGCCGCGACCAGAATGAGTTCGAAGGCAGGCGATTGGGATTTCTTCAGCAAGGGCAAGAGCTGCGCCAATGCATCGTCGTATCGCTCGGCCTTGTAGGCTAGTAACGCCTTATCGATCGGTCTCGACATGAATTCACCCTGGAGTGAAACGGAATACGTGCCGATTCGGTAGCAGTGGAGACTGGCCCAGGGCTGGATTGACTGTCAGCGGCGGCGCAAGCTCGGCTCAATCGCCAGGTGTTACCGCATGGACGTCTGAAAACGCCGGTGAGCACCAGATCCATGACCCAGCTGTCCATCGTCATGCCGAGCAATCGCAACCTCAAGGCGTCAAAAGAAGCGATTGAAAGCGCGCTTCGCTTCGCCGCAAAGACGGGCTGCCGTTTCATCCTCTCCGACAATTCGGGCGACGCGGACAAGCGCCGGTATTTTGAGCATCGTTCGCCGAACATGACCTATGTCGTCCCCCCGAACGACGATCCCTTGCTCAACCAGATGACCGCCTTGTCCCATGTCGAGACGCCATTCCTGATCCCGATGGGGGACGATGACGAAATCTATTCGCTCGACGGCTGGCAACCGATCGATCTCGCCGGCGTTCCGTCCGATGTGATCGGGATACGTCCGCGGACGCTCGTATGGACCATTGATAATGGCGTCCGTCAGACGGAGCGTTTCGAGATTTCCTCCCTTGATGCAGGAGAGCGGCTGCTCGAATATAATGGCAAAGCAAGGGGAAATAATTCGATATATTACAGCATATATCGCACGGACGTGTTTCGCGGCCTTTTGAAATTGTTTGCCGAGCATCATCCGACGTGTGGCGGTTATTGCGATTGGGCCATAACCTTCACCCTCGTGGCGGCAGGAAGGATCATCCTCGATCCATCCACCATCTACCGCTACGATCTGGGCCGCTGGGCAGAGAAGCAAAGCGCCATCGAAACCAAGAGGAACCTGTTTTTGCGGTCGGGTCTTCCGGGTGACACGGAGAAGTTTTCGGCCTTGCTGAGGTTTCTTGACGTCCACTGTTTCCTGGCAACCGAGATCTTGCCGCTTTCCGCCGGGATGCGCAGCAATGCAATTGCGACGAACGCCCGTCTCGCTCTTTCGACATTCCTTCGGGAGGTCAAGAATGCGCCGCAGAATTATGGCGCGGAGGTGCTGAGGATAGCGGATGCAATCGCGCAGGCGTCGGACATCGCGCGGGCAGTCGAGCTGTCGTTCTCGATGACCGACCATATCTTGCCCGGACTTGGCGGGAGATATGAGCGGTTCTATCAGGCGGCGCGGGATGGCCGGTAGGCTGGCGACCCGAGACCGCGATCTCAATGGCACTTCGTTTGCGGATGAGTCTTCTTGACCCGTTGGTGGCCCAGTGCCATGACTCCTTTCATGTGCGGACGCTTTTCACTGACGGCGACACCCGAAGAGGTGCGGGAACTGCTCGGCCTGATCGAGCTCGAGGACTTTCCCGCCCGCTACAATATCGCGCCGACCCAGCCGATCCTGGTCGTCATCCAGTCGGATGGCCATGAGCCGGGCAGCAATCTGCCGGAGCGCCGCGCCGTCCTGGTCCGGTGGGGGCTGATCCCTTCCTGGGTCAAGGACCCGAACGAGTTTCCGCTTCTGATCAATGCCCGCTCCGAGACGGCGATCGGCAAGGCGTCCTTCCGTGCCGCCATGCGCCATCGCCGCATTCTGGTTCCGGCGTCCGGCTTCTACGAATGGCATCGCCCGGCAAAGGACAGTGGCGAGAAATCGCAGCCGTACTGGATCCGCCCTAAGAAGGGCGGGGTGATCGCCTTTGCCGGAATGATGGAGACCTGGTCGTCGCCTGACGGCTCGGAGGTAGACACGGGCGCCATCCTGACGGTGGCGTCCAATCGCATGATCGCCCGCATTCACGACCGCATGCCTGTCGTGATTGCACCGGAGGATTTTTCGCGCTGGCTCGATTGTCGTAGCGGTGAGCCGCGCGACGTTGCCGATCTCATGGTGCCTGCAAGTGAGGAATTCTTCGAGGCCGTACCCGTGTCCAATCTCGTCAACAAGGTTGCAAACACCAGCCCGGATGTTCAGAGGCCGGTGGGTGAACCCCTGCTGGCGGTCGAAGCTCCGCCCAAGGCTGCCGGTCCCGGTCAAATGTCGCTCTTTTAGAGCGCTGTCACGCCAACTTTTTGGCAGGCTTGCGCTTCAGCATCAGCGCTGCTGCGATCACGGCCTTCAGCCCAAGCGGCCTGTAATGGTCGTCGAGATTTGGTTTCGGCGGCGGCAACTTTGCCTTCTTTTTGCCGGTCATGACACTCTCCTCAAGTGTTTCCCGTTGTTTCGTTCTTGGGATTCTCTTCGAGAAGATGGACCAAAGAGTGGCCGGAGCAAATCACGTTCGGTCAATGGCAACCATATTTTGAGAGCAGGTGGAAATCGCTGCGGGCGGACCGCAGCCTTCGCCTTGCGTCAGGACTCGGTCAGAGCCCGCGGTCCAGCTCGGCTTCGCTGCTGTCGGCGTTCTCTTCCAGAATGGTCAAGGTTCCGAAGCGCCGGTGCCAGGCGCGCGCGCCGAATGGCAGCGAGAGGAGATAGGCGATGACGGTCAGCGAGAGCACTTCCCAAGTGAAACTCATCAACAGCGCGACATAGAGCACGACCGCCAGAATCATCGGCAGCACGAGGTCCCGGCGGATCTTCTGGGTTTCCGATTTTCCCGACCACACGGGAAGCCGGCTTACAAGCAGGATGGCGATCAGCACCGTATAGCCCGCAGCGAAATGAGAGGTGAGCGCGGATGGTTGCATGCCGAGAAACCCGAAATAGACCGGTAGCAGCACCAGCATCGCGCCGGCGGGGGCGGGCACGCCGACGAAATATTCCGACTGCCAGGGCGCCTTTGTTTCCCGTTCCGCCATGACGTTGAAGCGGGCAAGCCGCAGACCGGCGGCGATGGCATAGATCAGCGCTGCGATCCAGCCGATCGAACGAGCCTGATCGAGTATGAAGACATAAAGGACAAGCGCCGGCGCTACCCCGAAATTGATGATGTCGGCAAGCGAGTCCATCTGCGCGCCGAACTTCGAGGAGGCCCTCATTAGACGGGCCACTCGGCCGTCGATCCCGTCGAGAAAAGCGGCGGCCAGAACCATCATCACCGCCAGTTCGTAGCGGTTTTCGAAGGCGAGGCGGATCCCGGTCAGTCCCGCGCAAATCGCGAGAACCGTGATGAGATTGGGCACGACGAGACGCAGCGGGATTTCCCTTAGCCGCGGTCCCCGTGCTCCATCGTCCATGCCCTTGGCGCTATTGAGCGATTTTGGCGCCTTCATTGCGAACTCCTATCCCGCGGCTCAACTGCGTCGGCTGACGACGGGACCCTTGGACGAACCGAATTCGGCGATCACCGTTTCGCCGGCTATTGCCGTCTGGCCAAGCGATACGCGCGGTTCGGCGCCGGCCGGCAGGAAGACGTCGAGGCGCGAACCGAAACGGATGAGACCGAAGCGTTCACCAGCATCAAGGGGATCGTTCGGATTGGTCCAGCACACGATCCGCCGCGCCACGAGGCCGGCGATCTGCACGACGCCGATTTCGCCGTGGCTGGTCTCGATCACGAGCCCGTTGCGCTCGTTCTCCTGGCTGGCCTTGTCGAGCTCGGCATTGAGGAAGCTGCCCTCGCGATAGGCGATATTGGCAACGCGGCCGCGCATCGGCGAGCGGTTCACATGGCAGTTGAAGACGTTCATGAAGACCGAAATGCGCAGCATCGGCTCGTTGCCGAGATGCAGTTCTTCCGGCGGTACGATCATCTGTATCGAGGACACGCGACCGTCGGCCGGGCTGATCACCAGATCGTCGTCCTGCGGGGTGACCCGTTCCGGGTCACGGAAGAAATAGGCGCACCACAGCGTCAGAACCATGCCGATCCAGAACAGCGGCTCGAAGATCCAGCCGAGGACGAGCGACGCGGCAAAGAAGGCGGCGACAAAGGGGTAGCCTTCCTTGTGAACCGGAACGATGGTGTTGCGCACGGTATCGAGCAAATTCATGGAGCGTCGTCTCCTAGCAAAAATTGAAGCCTGCTGACTACCGCGAAACCCCGCCGGGGGCAATGGTAGCGAGTTCGAAAGGCCGCACGCGCGGCAGTTTGTACCATGGGGACCGGTACTTGTTTCTCGACACGGTCAGTTCGGTGTCGCGAAATCCGAACCCCGCCGAGAAACTCTCGGGAAGGTCCCGAAACGGACCGGCGAGGCGTTCTCGGGTGCCGGGAGCGAAGGCCGAAACCGCGTCTACGTCGCCATCGTACCGCCTCGCGAAGCAAGAGGCGGCTTGCAGATCACGTCGCCGGCTCGCGCCGCACGACGACGCCCATATCGTCGCTTTCGCGAACCTGACGCAGATGTTCCTCGGCCTGCGTGGCTTCCCGCTGGCGGTTCCACATCGAGGCGTAGAGGCCGTTCTTTTCCAACAATTGCGAATGCGTTCCGCGCTCGGCGATTTCTCCGCCCTTCAGCACGATGATTTCGTCGGCGCCGATGACGGTGGAAAGCCGGTGCGCGATGACGAGCGTCGTGCGGTTCTTCGAGACCACGTCGAGCGCGGTCTGGATCTCCTGTTCGGTCGTAGTGTCGAGCGCGGACGTCGCCTCGTCGAGGATGAGGATCGGCGGCGCCTTCAAGACGGTGCGGGCGATCGCGACACGCTGCTTCTCTCCGCCGGAAAGCTTCAGCCCACGTTCGCCGACCTTGGTCTGGAAACCATCCGGCAGGTCGCCGATGAAGCGGGCGATCTGAGCGACTTCGGCGGCCGCCTGGATCTCCTCGTCGGTCGCGGAGGGGCGGCCGTAGCGGATGTTGTAGGCGATGGTGTCGTTGAAAAGCACCGTATCCTGCGGCACCATGCCGATAGCCGCGCGAAGGCTCTTCTGCGTCACGTCCCGCACATCCTGCCCGTCGATGGTGATCGAACCCTGCTGGACGTCGTAGAAGCGGTAGAGAAGCCGCGAGATCGTCGATTTTCCGGCACCGGAAGGACCGACCACCGCCACGGTCTTGCCGGCCGGAACCTCGAAGGAGATGCCCTTCAGGATCGGTCTTTCCGGATCGTAGGCAAAGCGCACGTCCTTGAATGCGATGGCGCCCCGGGCGATCTCAAGGTCGCGGGCATCCGGCTTGTCGGTCACTTCCGCCTGGACTTCCAGAAGGTCGAACATCTGCTCGATATCGGTGAGCCCCTGGCGGATTTCACGATAGACGAAGCCGATGAAGTTGAGCGGCATGGCGAGTTGCAGCAGCATGGCATTGACGAAGACGAAATCCCCGATCGTCTGTTCGCCGCGCTGCACGGCAAAGGCCGACATGACCATCATGACGGTCATGCCGACGCCGAAGATCACTGTCTGGCCGAAGTTCAGCCAGCCGAGCGAGGTCCAGACACTGGTCGCGGCCTTTTCGTATCGCTCCATGGACTGGTCGAAACGGCGGGCCTCCATCTCCTCGTTGCCGAAATATTTCACGGTTTCGAAGTTGAGCAGGGAATCGATTGCCTTGGTATTGGCGTCGGTATCGCTCTCGTTCATCGAGCGCCGGATGCCGATGCGCCAGTCGCTCGCCCGGATGGTGAACCAGATATAGGCCCAGACGGTGAATGCCGTGACGGCGAGGTACGAGAAGCCGTAGCCCCACCAGAAGATGATGGCGGTCAACAGGAATTCGAGCAGCGTCGGCACGGAATTGAGGATCGTGAAGCGCACGATCGTCTCGATGCCCTTGGTTCCGCGCTCGATGATGCGCGACAGCCCGCCGGTCTTGCGCTCAAGATGGAATCGCAGCGACAGGCGGTGAATGTGCACGAAGGTCCTGAAGGCGAGCTGGCGCACGGCATATTGGCCGACGCTGGCAAACAGCGCGTCGCGCAACTGGTTGAGTCCCACCTGGGCGATCCGCGTCAGGTTATAGAGGATGACCAGGGCCACAGCGCCAAGCAGGAAGGCGGGGAGCAGCCCGGCCATGTCGAGCTTGCCGTTCAGCGCATCCGTCGCCCATTTGAAGAAATAGGGAACGAGCAGCAACACGAACTTGGAAAAGACCAGGAAGATCGTGGCCCAGACCACGCGCAGCTTCAGATCGCGGCGATCCTTCGGCCACATATAGGGCCAGAGATTGACCAGGGTCGAAAACGGATTGCTGGCATCCGCCGATACGGTCTTCTTTTTGTGCGCCATTTTCGTTCCGCCCCGCAAATGACCTGGCCAAAGATAAAATCGGCGGCTCCATCAGAGCCGCCGCTATTCGCCACATAGGACTTCAGTTTTCCGTTTGCAATGGTTGCGTCAAAAACTCGGTGGAACTGTGCTGTGCCGTATCAGTTGATCTGTTCGCCTTGCAGCCGCTTGCGGTGCAGTTCTTCCGCATTTGGCAGCGCCTCTTGCGGGACCGAGAAGATCTGGCCGGGTTCGATGAGATCCGGATTACCGATCTTGTTGGCGTTGGCGAGATAGATCGTCGTGTAGCGCACGCCCTTGCCGTAGACGCGACGGGAAATCTGCCACAGCGTGTCGCCGCGCCGGATGATGACGCTATTGCGGCTTTCTGCAAGCGGCGCCTGTTCGATCGTCTTGGGCTCCTGGCTCGCAGTTTCGACCGGTGCCGGCGCGTCGGTGGCCGAAACCTCGCCTCCCGCCGCAGGGCTGATGGGCGCCTCGATGCCGGCCAACAGTTCGGGCGGAAGCGGCATGAGCACAGCCTCGATCAGCTTGGCGATATCGGGAAGTGCCGCGCCGACCGCATCGATCTCTTTCGGCAGGGCCTGCAGGGACTCGAGGGCCTTGCCCGCGTTTGTCGCCGTCTTCGCAACGAAGTCGCCGATGACTGGATTGGCCTCAGATCCGAGGCGGAAATCGGCGATGGATTTGAGTCCGATCTCCGTTGCCGAACGGGCGGCCGCCAGTTCCTCCAGCGCGGGCTTCTTGCCGTCAGCATAGAGCGTCTGCAGAATGGCAAAGGCCTGGCCAAGCGACCTGCGCAGCTTTTCGAAGGTTGCGTTGTCGATCGGAACCATGGCTCCACCCTGTCCCGAAGCCGTTTTCGGCGACTGCGCGACAACCGCCACCTGATCGCCTTCCGGGCGATTGAAGGGTACCGAGGCACGTACCGTGACATTGCCGGATGCATCCAGCATGTCGGCCCGGATCATATGGTTGCCGACCGAAAGGGAGAGGGTGCCCTCGACCACGAAATGGCCGATCGTATCGGTCGACGCGGAGCCGATGAGCGCATCGTCGGCATAGGCGCGGATCTCCCTGCCGGGCAAGGCCGTGCCGGCCACGAAAATGCGGTCGCCCTCGATCTCGACGGCCGTGACCTGAACCTCTGCGGGGCCGGACGCGGTCGGTGCCGGTTCGACCGTCGTCGGCTCGGTTCCGACCAGCGGTGCGCTTGTGGACAACTGCTGTGATTGGGGCGGCAACTCGGGCGTCATGGCCGATGTCTCGGCGGCGACACGCGGCCGCTTGTCGGCGGTGTTGACCGTGTCCGGCGCCGTGATGACCCGCGTGGCTTCGCCCGGCTTGGTGACCATGGCGAGAAGCTTACCGCTGCCATCTTCCGGCACGGACACGGTTGCCACTTCCTCCGACGTGAGCGTCTTGCCGTCCTTCCCGGTGACGCGCAGCTCGATGGAGTGGTCGCCCGGCGTCAGAGGGGAATCGAGGACTGCTGCGAAATCGCCGCTGTTGCCGACGTCGAGGCTGGCGATCACCTTGTCGCCATCGACGATTTCGAGTTTTGCGCCAGGTTCCGCTTTTCCGGCAATCACTGTCGAGCCATCGGGCTCGACGCGCAGAATGTCGAAGCGCGGCAGGGGCGAGGAGACTGCTGCCTGTCCATCCGTCAGAGTGGGGGAGGCGCCCGTATCCTGCTTGCCTGCAAGGGCCTCGGCAATGCGCCCGATGAGCGAAGCGGCGGCGGCCGGATCGGCGGGCAGCGACTTGATCAGCGCAAGGGCCTTGGCAGCGTTTTCGCGCGCCTTGGTCATCGTGGCCTTGAGGCCATCCTCGAGAGTATCCGGTATCTCGACCCCGGCTACCGCCGAAACGGCAGTTTCCGCCTGGGCCCTGGCGCCGGAATAGACCTCCGTATTCGGGGTCTTGCCGTCGGCGAAAAGGGCTCCGAGACTCTGAACTGCCTTGACGGCATCCGCCGCCAGCCGGTCCATCTTCTGGCTTGCTGCGGTCGCTGCGTCGGAGGTAGTATCCTTGACCGTCTCGCCTGTTGCGGTCGTGGTTTCGCCGGCCTCATTCTTGTCCGTCGAAATACGCGGCATGACAAAGAAGACCATGAGGATGGTCGCCATGCCCAGCACCAACAAAGCCAGCAAGCCGGCGCGGTTTTTCATCATTGTCAATCTCCGAGCGGGCCTGCCGCCATATCCCTTGGAATTGCTAGCGTTATCTGGCCCGTTTCACAAGCTTTCTCAACGGATGGATGAATTTCCACTACAGGTTTTTCGTCAATTCTGTTGACCTTGCAGGCCTGCATTGTCTTTCTTCTTCTATGAGCGAAAACATGAATACGATTCGATCCATCTGCGTCTACTGCGGCTCCCAGCCCGGACGCGATCCTGCCTATCTGGCCGCCGGACGTGCACTCGGCAAATCCATCGCTGCGCATGGTTTACGCCTCGTCTACGGTGGCGGCACCAAGGGCATCATGGGCGCGGTCGCAAGCGGTGTGCTTTCCAATGGCGGCAAGGTCACGGGCATCATTCCGGAATTCCTGGTGGACATGGAGGCGACACGCCACTCGCTCGGTCAGCTTGATGAACTGATCGTGACGGCGGACATGCATGCCCGCAAGCACGCCATGTTCGAGCGCGCGGATGCCTTCGTGACGCTGCCCGGCGGCATCGGCACGCTGGAAGAGATCGTCGAGATCATGACCTGGGCGCAGCTCGGGCGCCACGAAAAACCGATGGTGTTCGCCAACATCAATGGCTTCTGGGATCCTATGCTGGAGCTGGTCCGCCACATGCGCGAACAGGGCTTCATCCACACCGCTCACCGGGTTCAGCCGCTGGTAATCGCCGAAGTCGACGATATCGTTCCCGCCATCCTCGAAAAGCTGGAATCCGTCCGCGACCTCGACGGTGCCGACGAGATCATCGCCAGGCTCTGACAGGACGGGCCTAGACTACCGCTTGCGATACTGCTTGAGCATCGGCCAGATAAAGATGGCAAGCGCCACCCAGATCAGCGGGAAAGCGATCATCTTGGCCATGCCGAACGGCTCCTTGAAGACAAATACGGCGATCAGGAAGATCATCGTCGGAGGGATGTACTGCATGATGCCGATGGTCGAGAGGCGCAGCAGCTTGGCCCCGTTGGCGTAGAACAGCAGCGGTACGGCGGTCACGATGCCGCTGCCGAGCAGAAGCAGGGTATCGGAGGTGCTGGTGGCAAGGAAATGGCCGTGGCCGGAGACCGCCAGATAGAGGATATAGGCGCTACCGGGAATGCTGAGCAGCAGCACTTCCAGCAGGAAGCCCTGGTTCGGTCCGACTGGCAGGGTCTTGCGGAAGAAGGCGTAAAATCCCCAGGAAAAGGTCAGTCCGAGAGCCACCCATGGCAGGCTGCCGGCATCATAGGTCAGCACGGCGACCGCCACAACGGCCAATCCGATTGCAGCCTTCTGCGCCGCGTTCAGCTTTTCCTTGAGCAGGACCGCACCCATGAAGATCGAAAACAGCGGATTGATGAAATAGCCAAGCGCGGTATCGAGTGCACGGCCGGAGCCGATTGCCCAGACATAAATGCCCCAGTTGATGCTGATGAGGGCCGCCGTCAGCATCGCCATCATCAAGGTGCGCGGCGATCGCAGGGCGACTTTCAGGTCATCCGTCCGCCGCAGGATCAGCAGGACCACGCCCGCGATCGGAACCGACCAGATGATCCGGTGGGCAATGACTTCCGACGGCGGGATATGCGCCACCGCCTTCATGTAGAAGGGCAGGAAGCCCCAGAGCAGATAGGCCGAGAGCGCAAAGCCGAATCCGCGTGCGCTATCTTCGTTTTCTGCTGCCGGCGCGAGCTCGGTTGCCATGGTGTTTCCTATCGTTGGCGTTTTGAGCCATCCCGATACTCCTTGCCTTGTGAATGGGCAAATTCATTCCGGTGAACAGTCGGTGACCGGAATTGAAGTGTTGGTTGTCGGAACGCGGCGCTGTGACACCGACCGCCCACCAGCGCTGGCCGGTGCCGTCGGAGGATTCGGGCGGCACGCGCGTGATCGCCTCGGTGCCGCGCCGCCGCTTTCCCGGCTAGGACACGCGTCCATGCTCGGACAGGAAATCGAGCATGACCCGGATGCGGGCCGGCAGATGGCCGCCCTGTCCGACATAGACCGCGTGGAAGACCTCGTGGCGGCGGGTCCGCGGGTCGTCGAGCACCTCCACCAGACGGCCAGCCGCGATATCGGCCGCTACCGTGAAGGCCGTGAGCCGAGCGAGACCGGCATGACCGAGCGCCAGCTGCCGCAGCGCCTCGCCGTCGCTGGCGCTGACGCGTCCGGCGACCGGAATCGCGCGGACGCCGCCATCCTCCGGGGCATCCCATTCGGGGCGCACCCGGGCATAGCCGAAACCGAGCCGGCAATGACGTTCGAGGTCGGCTGCGCTCCTAGGGACGCCATGGCGTTCCAGATAGGCAGGCGAGCCGACGATCTTCAATCGCGTCTCTCCGAGCTTGCGGGCAACGAGGCGAGAATCGGGAAGCGGCCCGGCCCGGATCGCGATATCCGCTCCTTCAGCCAACAGATCGACGACCGCGTCGGTCTGGACGATCTCGACAGCGATCCCCGGGTGAGCCGTGAGAAAGCGCCAGAGCACCGGTGCCAGCACATGGGTGCCGTAGGACGCGCTTGTATTGATGCGCACCAGCCCGCGCGGGTCGCCGGGCGCTGCGGCGCTACGCTCCGCCTCGTCTAGGTCGGCGAGAATTCGCACCGCCCGCTCGTAGAAGGCTTGCCCCTCGGCGGTGAGCAGCAGGCGCCGGGTCGAGCGGTTGACGAGCCGTGTACCGAGCCGGGCTTCCAGCCGCGCGACGAGCTTGCTGACGGCGGAAGGCGTCATCCGGCGGCGACGTGCGGCGGCTGAGAAACCACCTTCCTCGACGACGGTGACGAAGACCTCCATCTCTCCGGATCGATTGATCTCCTGCCGAGCCATTGTGACCTGAATTCACATCAGTTGTTATCATCGGCACGCTAATTCATTCGAACGCGACTGTCTATCTGTGGGGCATCGAAGCGTTGAAGGAAAAGGCCGATGCCGCTCGCACATGATGCTCTCGCCATGTCCGCCTCTTGGTCCTGACCCGCGCCTGCATTCCTCCAGAACGAGAAAGGATATCTTTATGGACTATCGTCAACTCGGGGCCTGCGGCCTGCGCGTGCCCGTCCTCGCATTGGGCGCCGGCACCTTCGGCGGTGCCGGACCGCTTTTCGGCAATTGGGGTACCTCGGGCGTCGAGGAGGCGCGCCGCCTGGTCGACATCTGCCTCGAGGCCGGTGTCAACCTGTTCGATACCGCCGACGTCTATTCCGACGGTGCATCGGAAGAGGTGCTGGGCGCGGCCATCAAGGGCCGTCGCGCCGGGGTGCTGATCTCCACCAAGACCGGACTGCCGATGGGTGACGGCCCTGCCGACTGGGGTACATCTGCGGCGCGCCTCATAGCAAGCGTGGACGCCGCGCTCGTAAGGCTCGGCACCGACTACATCGATCTCCTGCAACTTCACGCTTTCGACGCGCATACGCCCGTCGAGGAAGTACTGAAGACCCTCGATCGGCTCGTGAAGGTCGGCAAGGTGCGCTATGTCGGCGTTTCCAACTTCTCCGGCTGGCAGATCATGAAATCACTTGCCGTGGCCGACCGCCACGGCCTGCCGCGCTACGTCGCCAACCAGGTCTATTATTCGCTGATCGGCCGTGATTACGAATGGGAGCTCATGCCGCTCGGCCTCGATCAGGGCTTGGGCGCGATTGTCTGGAGCCCGCTCGGCTGGGGCCGGCTTACCGGCAAGATCCGCCGCGGGGCACCGCTGCCGGAGAAGAGCCGTCTGCACGAAACCGCGAGCTTTGGCCCGCCGGTGGACGATGAACGCCTCTATCGGGTTGTCGACGTTCTCGAAGCGATCGCCGAAGAAACGGGAAAGAGCGTTCCCCAGATCGCCCTCAACTGGTTGATCTCGCGCCCGACCGTCTCCTCCGTCATCATCGGTGCGCGCGACGAGCATCAACTCCGCCAGAACCTCGGCGCCGTCGGCTGGAGCCTCACCCGGGAGCAGATCGTGCGGCTCGACGAGGCGAGCCGCACCGACGCCGCGTATCCCTACTTCCCCTACTACCGGCAGGAGGGCTTTGCGCGCCTGAACCCGCCGGCCGTGTGACCGGCGTTTGCACCCCGGGTCACTCGGCGGCGATCTTGCCCGCCAGGCTCCGGTTCTTCATCAGCTTGTAGACGATCGAATCCATCAGCGCCTGGAACGAGGCGTCGATGATGTTTTCCGAGACGCCGACGGTCCACCAGCGCTGGCCGGTGCCGTCGGCGGATTCGATCAGCACGCGCGTGATTGCCTCTGTGCCGCCGTTCAGGATGCGGACCTTGAAGTCTACCAGCTCCAGATCCTCGATCTCGCCCTGGTACTTGCCGAGGTCCTTGCGAAGCGCGATGTCGAGTGCGTTGACCGGGCCGTCGCCTTCGGCCACCGACATCACCTTGTTGCCGTCGATCTCCAGCTTCACCACGGCCTCCGACACGGTCTTCAGCTTGCCGTTGGCGTCGAAGCGGCGTTCGACCATCACGCGGAAGCCTTCGATGGCGAAGAAGTCGGGCACGGTGCCGAGCGTGCGTCGTGCCAGAAGCTCGAAGCTCGCATCCGCCCCTTCATAGGCGTAGCCGGTCGCCTCGCGCTCCTTGACGATGGCAATCAGCGTGTCGAGGCGCGGGTCATCTTTTGCGACGTCGATGCCCCGGCGCTTCAGCTCGTTGATGAAGTTCGCCTTGCCGCCCTGGTCGGAGACCATGACCTTGCGGAAATTGCCCACGCTTTCCGGAGCCACGTGCTCGTAGGTGCGCGGGTCCTTGAGGAGCGCCGAGGCGTGGATGCCGGCCTTGGTGGCGAAGGCGGAGGCGCCGACATAAGGGGCCTGATGATCGGGCGAGCGGTTGAGGAGTTCGTCGAAGGCGTGCGAGAGCCGGGTCAGTTCGAGAAGCCTCTCGCGGTCGATCGAGGTTTCGAACCGGTCGGAATAGGCCTCCTTCAAAACCAGCGTGGGGATGAGGGTGACGAGATTGGCGTTGCCGCAGCGCTCGCCGATGCCGTTGAGGGTCCCCTGGATCTGTCTCACCCCAGCCTCGACCGCCGCGAGCGAATTGGCGACCGCCTGGCCGGTGTCGTTGTGCGCGTGGATGCCGAGCGAGGAGCCGGGCACACCGGCCGCGATCACGGCGGCGACGATCTCGCGGATTTCCGGCGGCTGGGTGCCGCCATTGGTGTCGCACAGTACGACCCAGCGCGCGCCGGCCTCGTGGGCGGCCTTCGCGCAGGCGAGCGCGTAGGCCGGATCGGCCTTGTAGCCGTCGAAAAAATGCTCGCAGTCGACCATGGCGATCTTGCCGGCGGCGATCGCCGCTACGACGCTCTCGCGGATGCTGGCGAGGTTCTCCTCGTTGGTGCAGCCGAGCGCGACCTTGACGTGGTAGTCCCAGCTCTTGGCGACGAAACAAACGGCGTCGCTTTTCGCCTGCAGGAGCTGTGTGAGGCCCGGGTCGTTGGAGGCTGAGACGCCGGCGCGCTTGGTCATGCCGAAGGCGACGAAGGCGGCTTTCTCGGTCCGTTTCTTGGCGAAGAAGGCGGTGTCGGTCGGATTGGCGCCCGGATAGCCGCCCTCGACATAGTCGAGGCCGAAATCGTCGAGCATGGCGGCGATGGCGATCTTGTCCTCGACCGAGAAATCAATGCCCGGCGTCTGCTGTCCGTCGCGCAGCGTCGTGTCGAAGAGGTAGATCTTTTCGCGTGTCATTATTGTGCCTCCCGAGGCATCGTCTTTGTATCAGCGTTTCCCCGCAAACCGGTCCGTCGCGCGGATCAGCTGGTCGAGGATGCCGGGTTCCAGATAGGCGTGGCCGGCGCCCTCGATCAGGTGAAAATCCGCCTTCGGCCAGGCTTTGTGCAATGCCCAAGCATACTTCGCCGGGCAGGGCATGTCGTAGCGGCCGTGGATGATGACGCCGGGGATGTCCTTGAGCTTCACGGCATCGCGCAGGAGTTGTCCTTCCTCCAGCCAGCCGGCATGCACGAAGAAATGGTTCTCGATGCGGGCGAAGGCGAGCGCGAATTCCGGATCGTAGAAATGGTCGGAATAATCCGGGTTCGGCAGCAGCGTTATCGTCTCGCCCTCCCAGGAGCTCCAGGCGACGGCGCAGCGCAACTGCTCCTCGCGGTCGGTGCCGGTCAGCCGCTTGCGATAGGCCGCCATCATCTCGTGGCGCTCGGTGTCCGGGATCGGCGCGCAGAAGCGCTCCCACTTGTCGGGGAACATCTCCGAGACGCCGAACTGATAGTACCAGTCGAGCTCGGCCCGGGTCAGCGTATAGATCCCGCGTAACACCAGTTCGGACACGCGCTCGGGGTGCGTCTCTGCATAGGCGAGCGCCAGCGTCGAGCCCCAGGAGCCGCCGAAGACGAGCCATTTTTCGACGCCCATCATTTCGCGCAGCCGCTCGATGTCGGCGACGAGATGCCAGGTGGTATTGGCTTCAATCGAGGCGTTCGGGATCGATTTCCCGCAGCCGCGCTGGTCGAAGAGGATCACGTCGTAGAGCGCCGGATCGAAGAGGCGCCGCTGCGTCGGGCTGATCGCCCCGCCAGGGCCGCCATGCAGGAAGACCGCCGGCTTGGCGCCCTTGGTGCCGACGCGCTCCCAGTAGACGCTGTGGCCGTCGCCGACATCGAGCATACCGGTCTCGTAGGGTTCGATCTCGGGATAGAAACTGCGCAATTCATTCGTCATGGGAGATATCCTCGGGAGGCCATGTTTCGGTGTCGTGATCGGGATGCTGGTGGTTGCTATGGGCAATGCGCCGGTTGCCGTCCGGCAGGTCCGAACGGTCTGTTGCTTTTCGTGGTAGTGCGAAGAGCTTGTCGAAATAGGAAATACGCGCCTCCACACCGTCCTGCGACACGGGCGTTGTCGCTTCGGGATTGTCCAGACTGCCGATGGTGACGCTGACATAGGGTGAATCGACGGTCTTGAAGAAAAGCGGAGTGCCGCAGTTCTCGCAGAAACCCCGGCGGCACGGATCGGACGAGGAAAACCAGCTCGGCTCGCCGCGGGTGATCTCGAAGTTCTCGTCTCGGGTTCCGGCAAGCGCCATGAAGAAGTTGCCGCCGGCCTTCTGGCACATGCGGCAATGACACAGATGCGGATAGCCGAGCTTGCCGGTGATCCGGTAACGCACCGCGCCGCACTGGCATCCGCCGGTGAATACTTCGTCCATCCGCTTCTCCTAGCGCAACATCACATAAGCGACGACACCGGCGATGATCAGAACGACCAGTATTCCCTTGCCTATCAGCCCGTAGAGCAGCCATTTCGGCATCTTTGTATTCGGATTCCCGTTCTTCATTTTCTCTTGTCCTCGGTTCCCTGTTCGGGCCAGATCTCCGTGTCGCGGTCGGGATGCTGGTAGGAGACGATGTCGAGCACGAAGGGGGCCTCCTCCGCGTCTTCTTCCGTGCGGTGGCCGGGTAATGTGTGCAAGCGGTCGACGAAGTCGATCTTGCATTCGATCCCGAACTGCACGACCGGGGGCAGGGCCGACGGATCGTCGAAGGCGCCCGCCGCGATCGCAATCCCGTCCGGCGCTTCATAGGTCAGCGGAGTGCCGCAATCGGCGCAGAAACCGCGAAGCGCGAAGTTGGACGAGCGGAACGTCTTACGCTCCCCGCGCGTCCATTCGAGATCGGCTCCGCGCGTCGAAACGAGCGGCGCGTAATAGGCGCCGAAGGCCTTCTGACACATCCGGCAATGGCAGATCGACGAGTCCTTCAGTTCGCCCGTGACGCGAAACCGGATCGCGCCGCACTGACAGCCGCCGGTATGGATTGAGGTCATGGTCCAGCTCTCCCGATCACGGTCAGAATATGCAGGCATACGCCGTCGATGTCCCGCAACACATCATCGTTCCAGAATCGAAGAACCGTCCAGCCATCGGCTTCAAGGCGGGCGGCACGGTCTTGATCGTAACTCTGATCCGCATCGTTGCCATGCTGCGAGCCATCAACCTCAACGATCAGACGATGCAATGGGCACGCAAAGTCAACGATGAACCCGGCAATCGGCACCTGCCTGCGGAAGCTCAGGTCCATTAGTCGGTGGGCTCTAACCGTGTTCCAGAACTTCAACTCTGCTTCCGTCATCGCCTTGCGCATGCGTCGGGCATTCGCTCTTCGTTGTGGTGGGATCGGTGTGTGCGGCACGCGGGCCTCCGCTGAAAAGGACGACTTCAGTAGAGATTGATGGGGGTGGATGGGCAGCTCAAGGGTCAACGTGGTGGTGCGGGTATCACCCCCCTCTGCCCTGCCGGGCATCTCCCCCACACGGGGGGAGATCGACCGGGCCGTCGCAGTCTCCATCCAAATGACATGTCCCATCCGTGGCGGGGTTCGCAGATATTTAGATCGTCGATATCCACGAATGATGTGGCCGCGATGGTCCAGCGACGGCGCAGGGACTCGATCTCCCCCCGTGTGGGGGAGATGCCCGGCAGGGCAGAGGGGGGTATCGCCAGCCGCCAGTGCCAACATGATTACCGCTTCACCTCCCATGTCGTCACCCGCTCGCCGGTGACGGGGTCCTTGCCGTCCTTGAGCTGGATGCCCTGAGCCAGAAGATCGTCGCGGATCTTGTCGGCTTCGGCAAAGTTCTTGGATTTGAGCATTTCGAGACGCATGTCGACGAGGGCCTGAACGGCGGCGGAAAGCTCTGGGCTCAGTTGATCTTTCTTCAAGAGATCAAATCCAAGGAGCATGGCCGAACCCAGTAGTTTCGCAGACGCATCCCTTCTTTCATCCTCGATTTGCTGGGCGCTCATGGTGCCTCTTTCGTGAAATGCACCAAAGACCTGGCTCGCCAAGGCAGATAGACGCCTTATCGCCAACGGAGTGGTCAAATCACTCAAGACAGCATCCAAAACTTGACGGTCAACCGCTGTCTCCGAGGGCGGCAGAGCTTCTACCGCGGACTTCCACTTCGCTATCGTATTGGACGCCTCGACCAACTTTGAAACCGAAAAATCGATCGGCTCGCGATAATGCGTCATCAGCATGGCAAGCCTCAAGACTTCGCCCGGCCATTTGCGGCCGCCGAACTTGTCCGTCTCCAGCAGCTCGTGGATGGTGACGAAATTGCCCTCCGACTTCGACATCTTGCGGCCTTCGACCTGCAGGAAGCCGTTGTGCATCCAGATATTGGCCATGATGTCGGTGTCGAAGGCGCAGCAGGATTGGGCGATCTCGTTTTCGTGGTGGGGAAAGATCAGATCGAGCCCGCCGCCATGGATGTCGAACTGGTGTGGCCTGGCCTTGGCTTTCGGCGAGAGCTGGTCCTTGATTTCCTCCCACAGATAGCGATCCGACATGGCCGAGCATTCGATATGCCAGCCGGGACGGCCGTGGATCGCGATCGTCCTTCCCTCAAAGGCGAAACTGGCGCTCCAGCCGGGTTCGGTGTCCGCCGACTGCTTCCAGAGAACGAAGTCGCCGGGGTTCATCTTATGGGCTTCAACGGCGATGCGCGCACCGGCCTGCTGGTCTTCGAGCTTGCGGCGCGACAGCCGGCCGTAATCTGCCATGGAGGCGGTCGCAAACAGCACTTCGCGCCCTCCGGAACCCGTTGCTACATAGGCATGGCCCTGGTCCAGCAGGCGCTGGATGATGGCGGCCATCTGGGCGATATTGTCGGTGGCCCGCGGCTCGACGGTCGGGTTCATACATCCGAGCGCCGCGACGTCGGCGTGAAACTGGCTCTCGGTCTTTTCCGTCACGGCGCGGATGGCGTCGTTCAGCGTCATCGAGCCATCGGCGATCCTCGCGCCGAAGTCCCGCAGTGCCCGGGCGTTGATCTTGTCGTCCACGTCGGTGATGTTGCGCACATAGGTGACGTGGCTTTCGCCGTAAACATGGCGCAACAGCCGGTAGAGGACGTCGAAGACGATCACCGGGCGCGCATTGCCGATATGGGCGAAGTCGTAGACGGTCGGTCCGCAGACATACATGCGCACGTTCGCCGGGTCGATCGGCTCGAAAACGGCCTTTTCGCGCGTCAGTGTATTGTAAAGCTTGAGGCCCGTGGCCATGCAATATCTCCCAAAGTCAAACTGCCGGCTAGGCCGGGTCGTTTGTCATCTGGGACTGTTCAGGAGACGAAAACGGCCGGGCCAGCGCTTGCGCTAGCGAATAATAATCCCGCAAATGCAGATCGTCGTTTTCATGGGGCGTGTTATGGCGCGACGGCCAGGATTGGTCAAGGGGTACCGCCCGGCCGTCGCGCGCCAAAATCAGGGACAGGTGTAGGTGTAGAGGGCGCACATGCTGTCGTTGCTGGCCGGTGCATCGGACGTCTCGAACACCATCGCGAAATCATCGAAGCTGATGTCTCCGGTACTGCTGCTCGCGGTCGTGCTGAGCGCCACATGGCTGTCGGCGAGGGCGGGGCTCGCGACAAGCGCCTGCACGGCAGGGCGACGGAGGACGCCGTCCGGACGATGCTGTACCTTGCTGCCGTTCCGTAAGGTTTTCTCAATGAGGCGTCCTGTAGGATCGGAGCTTCAAGGTCTCATCCAGCGGACGCTTTCTTCGGTATGAACGATCTCCTGCATCTCCCGACCATCATGGTGATCCATGCATGTTCGACTTTTATCTCGGCCCTGCTGATCGGAAACCTGTGGCGCCGGCGTCGGCAGAGCGTGCTTCTCGGTATCCTGACCTTCGCGGCGGCGATCGGGTTTCTCGGGACGATAATGCATGCCTTGCGGCCCATCCTGCCCTTCTGGATGTCCTCTGGGGTAGCGCTGGGCGCAGGCGCCCTGGCGCTGGGCCTGTTCTGGCAGGCGATCGCCGTGTTTGATGGCAAGCGCCCAAATTATCTGAGCGCTTCCGCTGGCACGCTGATCTGGTTTGCGCTCTACCTTACGCCGGTCTTCCACACCTCGATCATGTTCCGCACAGCGTCCATCGCCCTGATCATGGGCACCTACTCGGTGCTCGGCGGGCGCGAGATCTGGCTCGGCCGGCATCGTGAACCGCTACCGTCGCGCAAGCTGGCGGCGGGGGTGCATTGCGCCCGCGGTGCCGTCTGGTACTCCGTTCTCCTGGGCTCGCTGCTGCTCGATCCGCCCTACAAGGCCCCGGGCGAATATGCGGACTGGTTCGTGCTGGCATCCCTGCTGCAGACCTTGCTGGTCATGCTGTCGATCATCACCCTCTTGATCCTCGCGCTGGAACGCGACGAGCGCGCGAGCCGACTCGTTGCGGAACGCGATCCTCTGACCAATCTGCGCAATCGCCGCTCCTTCGTCGAGCAGGCCGAGGCACTGCTGAAACGGGAGGCCGGTCCATGCGCGCTGCTGCTATTCGACATCGACCATTTCAAGCAGATCAACGACACGCACGGCCATGCTGGCGGTGACAGGGTGTTGAGGGAATTTTCCTCTATGCTGGAAGGCCGGATGCAGTCCGACTGGCTTCTTGCCCGCATCGGCGGCGAGGAGTTCGCCTGCCTCATCCCCAACGTCGGCATCGCCCATGCCGCAGACATCGCCGAGACCATGCGCCGTGCCGTTGGACGCCTGCATGCGACGATCGACGGGCAGTTCGTTCCTGTCGCCGTCAGCATCGGGGTCGCAGCAACCGACGACGTGACGCCGAGCCTCGATCCGCTGCTCGCGGCCGCCGACGTCGCTCTCTACCAGGCCAAGGCCGATGGTCGAAACACTGTGCGCATCCATCGGCCGGGCCAGTCACTGCGTGACCTGCTCACGCAGGAGCAGGCGACACCCGCTGCCGCGAATGAGGCCGAGGCCTCCAGGCGCTCGTCGCGGGCCACAAGACGTGGCTGAAAACGGGCTGGTTTCGCCCGGTGGCAGATGTCTTCTCCGCGTGGCGCTCCGACGCTAAGATCCGGTGCCGGTCATGGAAAAGCCAGGAGGAACGCGGCTATGCGCGGTGTGGTCAAGGCGACCATCGTCGGTTCGGTGACATTGGCCGCTGCATGTGCGGCCCTTATTCTATACAGATTGGAAATGGGTCCCTTTCGTTCTCCATCGCTTGAAGACTTCCCGATCCAGGGCATCGACGTCAGCCATCACCAGGGCGACATCGACTGGCATAAGCTGGCCGCGCAGCCGACGGTTCGCTTCGCCATCATCAAGGCCACCGAGGGCGGGGACTTTCGCGACAGGAGATTCGCCGAGAATTGGTTACGCGCGGGGGAGGCCGGCATCGTGAGAGGGGCCTATCACTTCTTTACCTTTTGCCGGGCCGGCAAGGAACAGGCTCGGAACGTGCTGGCGACGGTTCCACGGGAGCCCGGGACACTGCCGATCGCGGTCGATATCGAATTCCACGGTAACTGTGACAAGGTGCCGACGCTCGAAGAGCTCGCGTCCGAGGTCAACGCGTTCGTGACGGAACTCAGGAGCGGGTTTCCGGAAAAACCTATTTTCTACGTGACGCAGGAATTTTTCGACCGTTATCTGAAAGGTAATGAATGGCGCTTTCCCGATCACTATCTGTGGCTGCGCAGTATCTCCCGGGAGCCCCGCCAGGAAGATTGCAGCCGCTGGTCGATCTGGCAATTCGCCGACAACGGTACCCTGGATGGCATTCAGGGGCCCGTCGATCTCAATGCGCTATGCCCGTCGGAGACCGGCTTTTCCGATCTGTTTCCGCCCTTGGGGGAGAAGTGACCTCAGCGGTCACTCCGGCATCCGGTAGTCGACGATCCTGTTCTCTCGCACGATAAAGAGCTTGCCGGTTTCGGTCTGGTCCGGGCCGCAGAGTGGCAGCAGCTTGGCGGCCACTTCCGACGGATGGGGCAGGGTGCTCGGATCCTCGCCTGGCATGGCCTGTGCGCGCATGGCGGTGCGGGTCGCTCCCGGGTCGACGGAGAGAACGCGCAGCGGCAGGCGTTGCGTCTCGCCGGCCCAGGTGCGGGCAAGCGCCTCGACAGCGGCCTTGGAAGCAGAATAGGGCCCCCAGAACGGCCGGCATTTGTGGGCGGCTGCCGAGGACATGATGAGCGCGCGGCCCTGGTCGGACTTGACGAGCAGCGGCTCGACCGAACGGATCAGCCGCCAGGTGGCGGTGACGTTGATGTTCATCACCCGCTCGAACACCTTGGCCTCGACATGGCCGATCGGCGCGATGACGCCGAGAATGCCCGCATTGGCGACGAGAATGTCAAGCTTGCCCCAGCGCTCGAAAATCGAGCCGCCGAGCGCGTCGATCGCCTTCATGTCGGCAAGGTCGAATGGCACCAGCGTCGCAGACCCGCCGACCGCCTTGATCTCGTCGTCCAGCTCTTCCAGCCCGCCGACGGTCCGGGCGCAAGCGATTACATGAGCGCCCGCTTTCGCAAGCTCCAGCGCGGTGAAATATCCGATACCGCGCGAGGCGCCCGTGACGAGCGCGATACGGTCCTTGAGATTGACGGTCATGAAATGTCCTGACTTCCTGGCCACTCAGCCGTTGCTGGCCATCATCGAGATCTTGCGACCCATCTTTTCGCCTTCCTTGTCGAGGAGGCGGGTCGGGTAGTCGCCGGTGAAATAGTGGTCGGTGAACTGCGGCTTGTCGTTGTCGCGTCCAGTGCCGCCGACAGCGCGATAGAGGCCGTCGATCGACAGGAAGGCCAGCGAATCTGCACCGATAAACTTCGCCATCGCATCGACGTCGGCGTACTGGTTGGCGAGCAACTTGTCGGCGTCAGGCGTGTCGATGCCGTAGAAGTCGGGGAAAAAGATCATCGGGCTGGCGACGCGGACATGCACCTCGGTCGCGCCCGCATCGCGGATCATCTGCACGATCTTGAGCGACGTCGTGCCGCGCACGATACTGTCGTCGACCAGCACGACGCGCTTGCCCTCGATCATCGCCCGGTTGGCGGAATGCTTGAGCTTGACGCCGAAGGCACGGATCTGCTGCGTCGGCTCGATGAAGGTGCGGCCGACATAGTGGTTGCGGATGATGCCCAGTTCGAACGGAATGCCGCTCTCTTGGGCGTAGCCGATCGCCGCCGGCGTGCCGCCATCGGGAACCGGCACAACCACGTCGGCTTCGACCGGGGATTCCTTGGCGAGGTTCTGGCCCATGTTCTTGCGGGTCATATAGACGTTGCGGCCGCCCACGACCGAATCCGGCCGGGCAAAATAGACGTATTCGAAGAGGCAGAGCCGTTCCGGCTGCGACTTGGCCGGCTTGCGGGCGTCGATGGTGATGGAACCGTCCGGCTGGAGTTCGCAGATGATGACTTCGCCGTTTTCCACGTCGCGGATGAACTTGGCGCCGATGATATCGAGCGCGCAGGTTTCCGAGCAGAAGATCGGCTTGCCGTCGAGTTCGCCCATGACGAGCGGACGAATGCCGATAGGGTCGCGCGCCGCGATCAGTTTGGTACGGGTCATGGCGAGCATGGAGTAGCCGCCTTCCATCTGGCGGATGGCATCGATGAAGCGGTCGGCCGTGGACGCGTGGCGCGAGCGGGCTATCAGGTGCAGGACGACCTCGGTGTCAGAGGTCGACTGGCAGATGGCGCCGGTGGCGATGATCTGGCGCCGCAGCGTCAGCCCGTTCGTGAAGTTGCCGTTGTGCGCAATCGCGATGCCGCCTTCTTCCAGCTCGGCAAAGAGCGGCTGCACATTGCGAAGCGCCACCTCGCCTGTCGTGGAATAACGAGTATGGCCGATAGCGACCGTGCCCGGAAGTTTCGCGAGCGTGGCCGGATCGGTATAGTGATCGCCAACCAGTCCCATGTGCTTTTCGGTGTGGAACTGCTTGCCGTCGAAGGAAACGATGCCTGCCGCTTCCTGTCCCCGGTGCTGGAGCGCATGCAGGCCGAGAGCCGTCAGCGCGGCGGCGTCCGGATGCCCCAGAATCCCGAACACCCCGCATTCCTCATGCAGGGTGTCGCCGTCGATGCCATCTTCGAAAGAGGAGAAATCAGACTGGTTCATGGAAGCAGGCCTTTGTTCGATAAGGGACAAGAAATACAGGATACACGGTTTTCGTAGCGTCTGCCGGTCTATCCCGCTCCGGCATGCCCGATGGTCCCTTGACCGGCGCGCGGCTCTCGCCGCGGGCCGTCAGTTGTTTGCAGCCGGCGCGTTCTCGGCCGGCACCTGCGCGGGCGGCGCCAGGTCGGTAGGCGCCTGCTCGGCCGGAGCCTCGCCGTCCGCCTGCTCCTTGCCAAGAATGCGGGCACGGATCTGCGGCTCGATGTCTTCCGGGAGCACGGCTTCCAATTTCAGGACGAGAGCATCGAGGAACGGCTTCGATTTTGCGTTGTTCACCCATTCGGGGCGATGCTTGACGTCGATCAGCCAGTTCCAGAACGCTACCGCCACGACCAGCAACAGAATGCCGCGCGCTGCGCCGAAAAGAAAGCCGAGCGTGCGGTCCAGCGCGCCGATGCGGCTGTCGATGATGAAATCGGCGATCCGCGAGGTGATGAAGGAGATGACGATCAGCGCTATGAGGAAGATGATGCCGGCCGCACCCGCGAGCGCGATGCGGTCATCGGTCGTGTAGTTCTTGATATAGGGCAGGATGTACGGATGCAGATAGTAGGCGGCGGCAACCGCGCCGACCCAGCTTGCAATCGAGAGCACTTCGCGGGAAAAGCCGCGAACCATGGCGAGGACGGCGGAAAAAAGTACGACACCAATGACAATACCGTCAAAAATCGTAATAGGCATCTATCTCAACTCCAAGACTGCCGGCCTAATGCCCGCATGATATTGTCACCGCGACGACCGGGTGACCCTCCATATACCGCCTTATCCGGATATAAAAGGATCAGTCGCCATCCGCTTCCTGTCTGGCCTTCAACCGGGACCCCGCGATGCGCGCAACCAGATCCGGCAGGCTTTCGACTTCGCTCCATCGTCCCGCCGATCCCTTTGGCAGATCGGATGAGGCAGAAGGCAGCACGGCGCTCGAAAACCCGAGCTTCTCCGCTTCCTTCAGCCGCTGGGCCGTATGGGCAACCGGCCGGACGGCACCCGACAGGCTGACTTCGCCGAAATAGACGCAATCTGCGGGAAGGGCAAGACCGGCAAGCGATGAAACAAGGGCGGATGCGACCGCCATGTCCGCTGCGGGTTCCGTGATCCGGTAGCCGCCCGCGACATTGAGATAGACGTCGTGGCTGCCGAGCCGCACGCCGCAATGCGCTTCGAGCACCGCGAGGATCATCGAAAGGCGGGCGGAATCCCAGCCGACGACGGCGCGGCGCGGCGTACCGAGGGATGTCGGCGCGACGAGCGCCTGAACCTCGACGAGGACCGGACGCGTGCCTTCCATGCCGGCGAAAACCGCGGCCCCCGGCGCCTTTTCATTGCGCTCGCCGAGGAAAAGCTCTGAAGGGTTGGCGACTTCGCGAAGCCCTCTGTCCGACATTTCGAACACGCCGATTTCGTCGGTGGGACCGAAGCGGTTCTTCACCGTTCTCAAGATGCGATAGTGATGACCACGGTCGCCCTCGAAATAGAGAACGGCATCGACCATATGCTCGACGACACGCGGACCGGCGATCTGTCCGTCCTTGGTCACGTGGCCGACCAGAACCATGGTCGCGCCGGTCTGCTTGGCGAACCTGATCATCGCCTGCACGCCGGTTCTGACCTGGGTAACGGTACCCGGCGCCGAATCGGCCGTGTCGCTCCAGAGCGTCTGTATGGAATCGATAATGACGAGATCAGGGCGCTTGCCTTCGGAAATAGTCGCCAGGATGTCCTCGACATTGGTTTCAGCCGCCAGCAAGACCTCTGTCTCGGCGGCGTGCAGGCGCTGGGCGCGCAGCCGCACCTGGGCGACGGCCTCTTCGCCCGAGACATAGATGACGCGGTGGCCGCGCCGCGAAAGGGCGGCTGCCGCCTGCATCAGAAGCGTCGACTTGCCGATGCCGGGATCGCCGCCGATCAGGACAGCCGATCCGCGCACAAAGCCGCCGCCAGTCGCGCGATCCAGTTCGCCCATGCCGGTCGGAATGCGCGGCGCTTCCTCGATCTCGCCAGAAAGCGAGGTGAGCGTGACGGGGCGGCCCTTCTTCGGCACTTTGCCTGGCCCTGAGCCGATTCCCCCCATCGGGTCCTCTTCGACGATGGTGTTCCATTCGCCGCAGCCGTCGCATTTTCCGGCCCAGCGGCTGTGCACCGTGCCGCAGTTCTGGCAGATGAATTGGGTCCTTGCTTTCGCCATTCGCTCGTCGTTTCCGCAGGCAATCTCGGATCAGTCCCGCCAAAACGGAACAAATGCAGAATCATCCGACTGACATACGGGCATTGAGGCCAGTATTGCAAGCGGCATTGCGTCGAAGTCTGTCGCCTGCGCCTAGTCGGCTATGCCGGTATAGTGCCGCTCGTAGCGCAACCCCATGCTGGTCAAGAGTTCGTAGCCGATCGTGCCGCCCGCCCGCGCCACGTCGTCGAACGGCATGTTCGGTCCGAAAAGCTCGACATAGTCGCCCGCCGCGATTGAGCCAGCCGGAACATCGGTGACGTCGAAGATGGTCAAATCCATGGTGATGCGTCCCACTACGGGGACGCGGTGGCCGGCAATGTACCCGCAGGCGCCTGAAAGCCCGGTCTGGCGAAGTGGGACGCCGGTCCCAGAAAGGCTGCGGAGATAACCGTCGGCATAGCCGGCGGCGACGATCGCCAGCCGGCTGTCACGGACAAGCGTCTGGGTGCCGCCGTAGCTGACCGTCTGACCGGCTTTCGCTTCGCGGATCTGCAGGATGCGGGCCTCGGCTTTGGCGACGGGGCGCATGGGATTGGCGACGCCCGAGATGGCTTCACCGCCATAAAGGGCGATACCTGGACGGGTCAGGTCGAAATGATACTCCGGCCCGAGGAAAGTTCCAGCGGAAGCTGAAAGGCTTGAATCAATGCCTTCGAATGCGGCGCTAACCTTGCGGAATGACTCGAGTTGCCGCCGGTTCATCGGCGAGGCGGGATCGTCGCCGCAGGCCAGATGACTGAGAACAAGAACCGGTGAGAAGGTGGCCGGGCGCGACACGTCATGGGCAAGTGCCAAGGCGTCCTCGAGTGGAAGTCCGAGACGGTTGAAACCGGTATCGACATGCAGCGCGCAAGGATGTTCCCCACGCTCGGCTACCGTCGACATCCAGAAGGCAAGCTGTTCCTCCGACGCTATGACGGGCACCAGATCGTTTTCGAAGAAGGTCTCCTCCATGCCTGGCCACATGCCGGAGAGAACGAAGATGCGGGCATCGGGTGCATAGGCGCGAAGAGTCGCGCCCTCTGCCGGAACGGCAACGAAGAAGTCGCGCGCGCCGGCCTCATAGAATGTCGAGCCGGCATCCTCGATCCCCATCCCATAGGCGTCGGCCTTTACGACCGCAGCCGTTCGTGCGCTGCCTGAGCGTCGCGCCATGTCACGCCAGTTGTCGGCAAGCGCGCCGAGATCGACGGTGAGTCGTAGCGGCGCATTGAGAAAGTCTTCGGGAAGTTCCGGGATTTCGGTGAGAGCGGTCATCTGGCACTATGCATCGTATGGGGAGAAGCGGAAGGGTCGGAGAGGCGACCCGGCGACGGCCCGACCCTATCACTTTTGTTCAAGACTGGAATGGTCGAGTGCGGTAATATTTTGCGATGCACAACGTTTCGCAGACAGAGGCGGCGAGCGGCATGCCGCTGACCGGGGCCGAACGCACCAATTTCTGGCGCGACGGTCGGTTCGCCGGCATGGAGTGCCTGAGCGCCACCTTCCGCACCCACGAATACGCGCCGCACGCCCACGACACCTTCTCGATCGGAGCGATCGAGAGCGGCAGCCAGATTGCGCGGATCCGCGGCAGCCGCGAGGAAACCGGCCCCGGCCATCTCTACCTCATCAATCCGGAAGTCGTGCATGACGGCGCGCCCGGCGCCGAAGGCTATCGCTACCGCATGATCTACCCGGGTGAGACGTTCTATCGCGATGTCTTGGAAGACGTCACCGGCAAGGCCTGCCACGGGACGCCCGCTTTCGCCCGCGGCACGCCGCTCGACCCGGAGTTGGCGCAGGCCTTCCACCGGGCGCACCGGGCGCTGGAAGACAATGTCGGCGCGCTCGAGGCCGAGGAGAGCATGTTCTCGGTGCTCGCGGCGATCTTCATCCGCCACGGCAGCCGGCGTATCTCACCCATCGACACCCGGGAACGCAGCGCCGTCTGGCGGGTGCGCGACCATCTCTCGGAGAATTTCGCGAAAGACGTCGGCCTCGATGAACTTGCGGCAACCGCCGGCCTGTCGCGCGCGCACCTGATCCGCGCCTTTCGCAAGGAATTCCACATCACCCCGCATGCTTTCCTGACCGACATAAGGGTGCGGCAGGCACGCACCCTGTTGCGGATCGGGCGGCCTATCGCCGATGTCGCGCTCGATTGCGGCTTCGCCGACCAGGCGCATTTCAGCCGCCATTTCAAGGCGCGCACCGGCGTCACGCCCGGCCAGTTCCGCAAGGGCTGATCACTTTCCTTCAAGACCCCTGCGTCCTGCCTGCGTATGAGAGACGTCTTATCGACAACAGGATGCCCGATATGCCGAACCATCGTGGCGGCCGCGCCGCCGAAGTCTTCTCCGCCATGCGCCGCATGGCGCCGCTGATTACAGCCGTGATCCCGATCGGCCTCGTCTTCGGGGCAGCCGCGGCGGGCAACGGCCTTTCGCCACTCGAAGCGACGCTGATGAGCGCGCTGGTCTTCGCTGGCGGCTCGCAGTTCGTCGCCATGGACATCTGGACGCATCCGGCGAGCTGGGCGGCACTCGGCGTCTCCGCCTTCCTGGTCAACATCCGACACGTGCTGATGAGCGCGTCGCTGGCGCCGAAACTCGGGCATTTCCCCGGCTGGAGGAAATACCTCTCCGTGCTCTTCCTGACCGACGAAGGCTGGGCGGTCGCCGAAACCCATGCGGCGAACGTGAGACTCACCCCGCTCTGGTACGCCGGCGCCGTCATTCCGTTCTACTTCGCCTGGGTGATGTCGGCCCTTGCCGGTTCGCTCGCCGGCGCCTTCCTCGGCGATCCGGCCGTCACTGGGCTTGATTTTGTTTTCTGCGCCGTCTTCATCGTGCTGGTCATGAATTTCTGGAGGGGTGCGCGTACCGGACTGGTGCTCGTCGCAAGCGGGCTCTCGGCCGTGCTGGTGCATGCGGCTGTGCCGGGCGTCTGGTATATCCTCGCCGGCGCGCTGGCCGGCGTCGCGGCGGCCGTCCTCATGCCCGACGGCCAAGAGGTCACGGCATGACGCTCGATCCGCAGACCCTTCTCGCGATCCTCGCGATGGCGCTCGCAACCGCAGCAACCCGCATCGGCGGGCTTATCCTGTTCGGCTTCCTGACGCTCGACCGGTGGCAGAAACGGGCGATGGAGGCGATCCCGCCTGCGGTGCTGATGGCGGTTGTCGCACCCACGGCGCTCGCCACCGGACCGGCGGAAACGGCCGCCGCGGCCGTCACCGCCCTTGCGGCGCTCCGCCTGCCGTTGCTCGCAGCAACCACCCTGGGCGTCGCGGCCGTGGCGGCGTTGCGGGCGATGGGGCTCTGAGGCCGTCAGGCCACGTCGCGCTCCAGCCCCTCGGCGATGAATCGGGCGCGGAACTCCGTGGGGCTGATCCCGAGCTTCCGGCGGAAGTGGTGTCGGAGCGTGTGAGCGGAACCGAAGCCGGCGGCGACGGCAATCTCCTCCATCCGGGCCACACCACGGCAGAGCAACTGCTTTGCCAGCGTCACGCGTTCGGTCACCAGCCATTCGCCCGGCGTCATGCCGGTGGCGTCGCAAAAGCGGCGCTGGAAGGTGCGATCGCTCATGCGGCAGAGGCGGGCCATTTCGGCGATGGTCCAGTCGCGGGCGAGGTCGTCGCGGATGGCGTCGAGCAGCGGCGCGATCTCCGCGCCTTCACGGAGTGCGACCGGCCGTTCGAGGAATTGTGCCTGTCCGCCGGAACGATGAGCGGGCATCACCAGCCGTCGGGCGACCGAATTGGCGGCCGCGGGACCGAAGTCGTGCCGGATGATCTCGATCAGGAGGTCGATGCCGGCGGCACTGCCGGCCGCCGTAAATATCCCGTCATGCGACCTGTAAAGGGAGGTCTCGTCGACCACGAGGCCCGGGTGCTGCCGGCGCAGGGCCTCCGCATAGCGCCAGTGCGTTGTGGCGACCCCCTTGTCTAGAAGACCGGTCGCCGCGAGCACGAAGGCGCCGGAACAGAGTGAAACCAGCCGCGCGCCGCGGGCATGGGCCGCCCGCAGTCGCTGAAGCAGCCCGTCCGGCACCGGCATGTCGACACCACGCCAGCCGGGCACGATGATGATTTCGGCCTCGTCGAGGCGATCGGTGTTGCCATCTGCCATCACGATCAGGCCACCATGGGCTCGCATCGGCCCCTCGTCGACCGCACAGGTGGCGAAGCGGTACCAGCCCGGTCCCATCTCCGGGCGGCTGAGACCGAAGATTTCGGTCACGATGCCGAATTCGAATGTGCACATGCCGTCGTAGACGAGAGCGACGACGAGAGGGCCGGCTGTCGGGGCGGGGTTTGTCATGATTTATACGCTTATTGTCATTCCGGCCAATTTGCAACGCCAGCGTTTCGTTCGATGTTTGCCGCGTCGAAAGGAGATAAGTGATGACCTCTACCGTGACTGCCGTGAAACCCGCTCCGAGCAACATTGCCCACGAGCACTTTTCCGCCGAATTTTCCTTTGAAACCGATTGCTGGGACGTTCACGATGCCTTGGCGAGAGGCGCGGACTTCGTGTTGCTCGACGTTCGTAGCCCCGCCCTCTATGCGAAGGGGCACATTCCGGGGGCGGTCGGGCTGCCGCATGGGAAGATCACCGCCAACCGTATGTCGGAGTGGCCGGAAGATACGATCTTCGTCACCTATTGCGCCGGACCCCACTGCAACGGCGCCGCCCGCGGCGCACTGCGGCTTGCCGGTCTCGGTCGCCCGGTGAAGATCATGGCCGGCGGCATAACCGGCTGGCTGGACGAGGGCTTTGAACTCGCGGCCGCAGAGGCGCCGTGATGCCCGTCGTGGGTGAGGCGGCGGAGCAGCACGCTGACGACCTCCTCGAACTGATCCGGGAACACGCCGCCTATGAGCGGACGACGGCCGCAATCACGAGAGAGGAGCTTCTGCGGCTGCTGACCGAGAGGCATGTTCCCGTTCGCCTCTTCGTCGCGCAAGGCGATCGCTTGCAGGGATATGCTGCCCTGACCTTCGATCACTCGCTGTGGCGGGCCCGCCGCTTTGCTCATCTCGATTGCCTGTTCGTCCGCGCATCCGGTCGCGGCAAGGGAACGGGTACCAGGCTATTCGCGCACGTCGTCGATGAGGCACGCGCATGCGGCGCGGATCGTCTCGAATGGCAGACACCGGACTGGAACCGGGACGCGATCCGGTTCTACGAGCGCGAGGGTGGCGTCTGGCAAGCCAAGGCCCGCTTCAGCCTGACGCTTTGCTGAGACGCCGAGGAGCTGGGCAGGAGCGCGTCGCCGCGCCGGACTGTCTGCGTCAGGGCTCCTCGTATTGCGTGAAGCTCGGGTCGGCGAGGTCGGCGAAGCGGGTGTATTCGGCCTGGAATGCCAGTTTGACCGTGCCGGTCGGTCCGTGGCGCTGCTTGGCGATGATGACGTCCGCCGTGCCCTTGACCTTGTCGAACAGGGCTTCCCATTCGGCATATTTCGGATCGGCGGGATCGCGGGGTTCCATGTTCTTCACATAATATTCCTCGCGGAACACGAAGAGCACCACGTCGGCGTCCTGCTCGATGGAGCCCGATTCACGAAGGTCGGAGAGCTGGGGGCGCTTGTCTTCGCGGCTTTCCACCGCACGGGAAAGCTGGGAAAGCGCGATGATCGGCACGTTCAATTCCTTGCCGAGCGCCTTCAGGCCCGTGGTGATCTGCGTGATTTCCTGCACGCGGTTTTCGCCGGATTTTCCCGACCCGGTCATCAGCTGAACGTAGTCGACCACCAGGCAGTCGAGGCCGCGCTGCCGCTTGAGGCGGCGGGCGCGGGCCGATAGCTGGGCGATGGATATACCACCCGTCTGGTCGATATAGAGCGGCACCTTCTGCATCATCTGGCTGCAGGCGACGAGTTTCTCGAAATCGGCTTCCGTGATGTCGCCGCGGCGGATCTTCGAGGAGGAGACCTCGGTCTGCTCCGAGATGATACGGGTGGCGAGCTGTTCGGACGACATTTCGAGCGAATAGAAGCCGACAACGCCGCCGTTCTTCGCCTTGAACGAGCCATCCGGCTGGACTTCCGGCTCGTAGGCGGCGGCGATGTTGTAGGCGATGTTGGTGGCAAGCGAGGTCTTGCCCATGCCCGGACGTCCGGCGAGCACGATCAAGTCGGAGCGTTGCAATCCGCCCATCTTGCTGTCCAGCGACATGATACCTGTCGAGATGCCGGAGAGGTGGCCGTCGCGCTCGAAGGCGGCGCCCGCCATGTCGATCGCGAGCGCCACGGCGTCGTTGAACGACTGGAAGCCGCCGTCGTAGCGGCCGTTTTCGGCAAGCTCGAAGAGGCGGCGCTCCGTATCCTCGATCTGCGCCTGCGGCGGCATGTCGAGCGGCGCATCGTAGGCGATGTTGACGACATCCTCGCCAATTGTGATCAGCGCCCGGCGCAGCGCCAGATCATAGATCGCACGGCCATAGTCTTCCGCGTTGATGATCGTGACCGCTTCCGAGGCGAGGCGGGCGAGATACTGTGCAACCGTCAGGTCGCCGACCTTTTCGTCCGCGGGCAGGAAGGTCTTGATGGTCACCGGATTGGCGGTCTTGCCCATCCGGATGATCTCGGAGGCGACCTCGAAAATCTTGCGGTGCAGCGGTTCGTAGAGATGTATCGGCTTCAGAAAGTCCGAAACGCGGTAGTAGGCGTCATTGTTGACCAGAATGGCGCCCAGCAGGGCCTGTTCGGCTTCGATGTTGTTCGGCGCCTCCCGATATTGCGGCTCGGCCGGCTGGTGGGGAGCGATCTTGCGCACAGCGTCGTTCATCTGGTTCTATCCGTCATTCTATTTCAGGCCTGAACGGCACCATAGCTCAGGCTTCTGGCCATTGCGCGATCCTTGTATCCTTGGAACGCATACCCACAGTGATTCACAGGCTTTGAACGCGATAATCCAAATAGATCGCGATTTTCAAGAAATTCGGTTGACTGTGACAGTCGCGAATCGGTTGGGCGTATTTTATCCCACCCCAAACGAAAACGCCCGGATCGATCGGATCCGGGCGTCTTCTTTTCCCCGTGCGGGAAGGCTTATTCCTCGTCGCCGTCGCGGTCGGCATCCGGATCGAAGAAGTCTTCCGGACGAAGCGCGTCTTCGTCGACGCCGTAGATGGCGTCAGCAGACGTCAGGCTTTCGCCCTTGGCCTGGCGCTCGGCTTCTTCAGCCGAACGTGCAACGTTGAGTTCGATCGCGATCTCGACCTCGGCATGCAGGTGCAGCGTGACGTTGTGCAGGCCGATGGTCTTGATCGGGGTGTTCAGCTCGACCTGGTTGCGGCCGATGACGAAGCCTTCAGCGCCCAGGATATCGACGACGTCGCGAGCGGCAACCGAACCGTAGAGCTGGCCGGTTTCGCCAGCCGAACGGACGACGATGAAGCTCTTGCCGCCGAGAACGTCGGCAACCTTCTGAGCCTCGGACTTGCGCTCGAGGTTGCGGGCTTCGAGCGTCGCACGCTCGGCTTCGAAGCGAGCCTTGTTGGCGGCGTTGGCACGCAGCGCCTTGCCGAGCGGCAGCAGGTAGTTGCGGGCGAAGCCATCGCGAACCTTTACGGTTTCGCCCATCTGGCCGAGCTTGGCGATGCGTTCAAGCAGAATAACGTCCATTTTCGTTTCCTTTCAGTCTTCAAGTTCAGGGGTTGTCGTCTTTGGAGGTGTCGGCCTTCGCGGCCGGCGTAAGTGCCACGGTACGCCTTGTATCGGCCAGTCCGAGGATGAGAATGAAGAAGGCAGGCAATATCATGATTGCGGAAAGATAGGCCAGCACGAGCACCGGCAGGCGCCAGTCCTTGCCACGTGAGCGCAAGTGAAGCGAAGCGAAGCCCGAGAGCAGGAACCCCGCGCCGAAGGTGCCGCAGATAGTCGCGCCCACCATTGCCGGCACGCCGCCGACGAAGCAGGCAAGGATACCGGCGAGAAAGACGAAGAGCGCGTTGCGGTTCATTCTCAGCGCCGAAGGAATGTCCTCGCGCGGGCGCAGCGCATGACCCGACTGGCTGACGATACGCACGGCGATGTAATAGGCGGCGAACAGCATCATGACCCACATGCCGCCCTGGACGATCGGGAGCATCAGAACCATCAGCCGCTTGATCTGGTCGATGCTGGCGGGATCCGGGGCCATGGTCGGTTCCTGGGTCTGCACCGACGTCAGGAGCATGTCGATCATCTGGTCGGTCAGATCCTGGCCGTAGCCGATCATCACGCCGAGGAAGATGACAGCGAGAGCGACCAGCGCGCAGAGGTGCAGCAAGATGTCCGAGAGCGGATACCAGGCCATCAGGTTGTCCGGGCCGCCGAGTTCGGAGGCGGGCCGCGCCAGATTGGCGAGATGGCTGAGCCAGCCGGCAGGAAGAAGGGTGAAGATCGCCATGGCGAGCGCAAAGAGCGGCGAGACGGTCACGGCGCCGGTGGTGGCAGCGGTCGCGATGGCGACGATCGCTGCGAAATTGCCCCAACCGAGGCCGACGATCAGAACAGGCAGGGCGGAGGCCGCGTAGAGGATGGATGAAAAAGACGGCTGCGCGTTCGCGCCCAGCACTAGGAGGGCAGCGGTAATTCCGGCAAGAATGCCGGTCAGCAGCAATTTCGCATTCACCTGTTTCACGTCGCTGTCCTGCTATTCAAGCAGTTAGGGGAAGATCCGGATTCAGATCCTGAAGTCCGTCCCCAACATGGGATTTCACCTGAGGTCGTTCATGCTTCGGATGAAGTCGCTCGACCTTGGGCATGGGTTCCGATCCGCGCCCAACGCGGAAGGGATGAAGCCCGCCGGTTTTGCCGGCAGGCTTCGAGATCAATTAGGCAAGCACGTAAGGCAGCAGGCCGAGGAAACGGGCGCGCTTGATGGCCTGGGCCAGTTCGCGCTGCTTCTTCTGGGAAACGGCCGTGATACGCGAAGGGACGATCTTGCCGCGCTCGGAAATGTAGCGCTGCAGGAGACGGACGTCCTTGTAGTCGATCCGCGGCGCATTGGCGCCCGAGAACGGGCAGGTCTTGCGGCGGCGGTGGAACGGACGGCGTGCCGGGGAGGAAGATACATCAGCCATTGTCAGTTCTCCTTATACGCGGTCTTCGCGCGGTGCGCGGTCCGGGCGCGGTGCGCGCTGGAATTCGCCGTCACGGCGCGGCGGACGGTCGCCGAATTCGCGGCGCGGGCCACGGTCGTCGCCTTCACGGCGCGGGCGGTCGTCGCGGTCGCGCTTCTGCATCATCGCGGACGGGCCTTCTTCGTGGGCTTCGACGGCGATGGTCATGTAACGAAGAACGTCTTCGTTGATGCGCATCTGGCGTTCCATTTCATGAATGGCGGCCGCCGGAGCGTCGATGTCCATGAGGGCGTAGTGCGCCTTGCGGTTCTTCTTGATACGGTAGGTGAGGGACTTGAGGCCCCAGTTTTCTACGCGCCCGACCTTGCCGCCATTCGCTTCGATAACACCCTTGTACTGTTCGACGAGGGCATCAACCTGCTGTGCGGACATATCCTGCCGGGCAAGGAATACATGTTCGTAAAGAGCCATTGTAAGCTTTGCCTTTCTTGCGGTTGTCATCACCCGGATCCGGCGCTAAGCCTCAACGACTGCTCTTGTTTGGGAACACCCAAGGCAAGAAAAGCTGTTGTATCGAGACGGTCGAGAGCGGAGACACGGGAGGCCGGCACCCTTGTGGTACCTGCGGTCTTCTTGCGAAAGACCGGCCCTCCGTTCAGCCACCAGCCATGAGACCGGGTGTTGTGAACAGCGCGCTTATACGCAATTTTCACAGGATAGCAAGTTCTGATTGCCCAGAGTGGGCGAATGCTGCCTCTCTCGCCCTTGTGGAGCGCGCGCGCTGGCAGAGCCAGCTATATCACGAGGGCCGTATAACCGGCGTAGAGCGCCAGCAAGATCACGCCGAAGATGCGCCTGACCGGCCTGTCGATGAATATCGCCGTTGCGAATATGACGGTTGCGGCAAGCATGACCGGTACATCGAGGCTGGAAAATCGGGGTGCGACCGGAACGGGGAGCACCATCGCCGTCAATCCAAGGACAAAGAGAATATTGAAGATGTTGGAGCCGACGACATTGCCGATTGCAATATCGGAATGCCGATTGAGGGCGGCCACAACGGCGGTCGCAAGTTCCGGCAGGCTCGTGCCGACCGCCACGACCGTAAGCCCGATCACGGCCTCAGAGACGCCGAAATCTGCTGCGAGGCTCGTGGCTCCCCTTACCAGCAATTCAGCGGCGATGAAGAGCGTGGCGAGGCTGCCGGCAAGCAGGCCCGCCGTCGCGGGCCAGGACAATTCCTCGCCCTCGATCTTCTCCAGCTGTCTGTCGGCCTTCTCGGCTTTCAATTTGACATAGGTGTAAACCAGATAGGCGGCAAGGAACGCCGCCATCGCGAAGCCGGCCACTCGTCCGATCACGCCGAATTGCACCAGCACGAGCATCAGGACCGCGCTGGCGAGCATCATCAGGGCATCTCGCTTGACCGAGCCATCCCAGTCCTTCATCGGGTAGATCACGGCGCCGATACCGATAATCATCAGGATGTTGGC
>Ga0172380_10000531_pt1 | contig 73151 bp, 114 predicted proteins | sample Leawe162metaG_FD_119747 | JGI IMG/M metagenome (GOLD analysis project Ga0172380, IMG submission 119747) | Leachate microbial communities from a municipal landfill in Southern Ontario, Canada - Leachate well 162 metaG | ecosystem: Engineered > Solid waste > Landfill > Unclassified | place... | reverse complement strand
TCTGGCTTGACTAAAATAATATCTAAATCTCGAACTACGGATTTTTCTACTAACCCATATTCTGCCAGTACATAGGATCCAGTTAAAATGAATCTTTCTGCAGGGAACATTGTTTTTAATTTCAAAATTGTTTCTCTCATGATCATTTGGTTTTAATTACTGTATAACATGCATATACTAATTGAGGAAATCCACTGTCATAAAAAGGATCAATAAACTGTTCCATTATAACACCTGCTCTCCAATTATCATTACTAAGTAATGTACTTTGACAATACCCAAGTACCATTCTACGTATCCCTTCTGGGTCTTGATCTTTTATTCCCTTTAATATACTTGCTACCGCTCCCCAAGGAGCCTTTTTCATCATGGCTCTGCAAAGTTCAATTGCCTGAGACATTTGTTCTGCTTCTTGTTCAGCCACACGTAACCTTTTCTCAATTGGAGTACTTAGTACCTTCTCCAATATTTGTAGGGCGTTTCTTGGAAGTCCTAGACTGTCTCTTATAATTACATCATACACTTTTTTGTCCAATTCAGCCTTCTCACGTTTTACTACCCTTTGAAGTAAACTTAACATATCTCCATCGGATAATGGATTTAGTTGGTATTGACTGCATCTTCCTTTTATGGTGGGTAATAATTTTTGTGGATCTGTTGTGCATAGAACAAAGTAGACATGGTCAGGAGGTTCTTCAAGTATCTTTAATAATGCATTTTGTGCATCGTTTGTCATCTTATGACACTCATCCAGTATCCACATACGATTCTTTCCTTCTATAGGCATAAAGTGACTGTGGTTATATAATTCACGAATTGTATCAATCCCACGAAACTCTGCGAAATTGATTTCCCGTAAATCATTACCAATACAATTTAATCTATCAGCCAGAATACGTGCTACGGTAGTTTTCCCACATCCGGTAGGACCGTATAGAAGGAAACTGTGGGGACAGTCTTTCTTTCCTAATAGGGATTCAAGAGTACAAACAACCTCGGCATTCCCTTTTATCCGGTCGAGAGATGGTGGTCGATATTTGATGTGAAAGCTCATAATTTTGTTTTTACGTTTTATATTATACAAATCATTATTTGAATATATATTTCTCCTTTTCAGACCAAGGTGCATCAATTTGACAAATGGACATATCTACATCAAGAGGTACTATTATCCACTTCCACACCTCGGGTAGTTCAAAGCAAGTAATCTTGTGAACCATTTCAGTGATATACTTCCTTTCTTTAGGGTACACGTCAAGTAGTATGGAGTCATGTATTTGTCCAATTAATCGTGTACGAAGTTTTTCACTTCTTATTAGTTCGTCAAGACGAATAAATGTCCATAACAAACAATGGAATGCTGCCCCCTGTACTGGATAGTTGATACAGTCATTACGACTCATTACTCCACTGCACATAAACCCGGTTAGTAATTCAATATAACCACGTTTTTTGTACTTGTCATACCAACGATTTTTCCATTCAGTGTACTTAGGAAATCTTACATTCCAAAAATGTTCTTCAATTCCTTTAATATGTTCAGTGAAATGATCAATAGATTTTATTTTGTTGGATATTAAATGATCGGATAATGTTCCTTTAGGTAGAGGAATTCCCTGGCCTGGAGACCATTTACCTTGAGGTAACTTTCCCCAACCACAGGCTAAATTTACTGCACAGTTTTTATAATAGTCACCGTAGAACTCGGGGAATACAAATCCATTCTTGGCAGCCTGTCTTAACGTGTAATATTCTGGAACTTCCTTATTAAATTTATCAATCATAAAAATTTGTTGAGCCATATCTCCATGCATATCACTTTTAGGATTGCTTACATATTTGATCATCGTGGGATCCTTATGATAGCAGGTAGCAATAGCCACTTCTAATCCTTTAAAGTCTGCCTCAAGTAGTTGATGTCCTGGTCGTGGGTAAAGTGCTTTCCTACATATTCGCATGGATTGTTTATCCCTAACTGGAATATTTTGGAAGTTAGGATGGTCTGAGGAGCTTCTGTAAGTTATGACAAGGTTCAAGTTAAAGAAAGGATGTATGTATCCATCCACTTGTTCTCTTAAAAACCCACTTAAATATGTGTCACGAATTCTCTTTAGTTTTCGTACCTTGAGTAATAAATTTAATTCGGGGATGTTCATTTGTTTTAATGCCTCATCATCAGTTGCCCCCTGTCCAGATACTGTTGTTTTTTCAATCTTTATCTTTTTTATCTTATAAAGAAATACCGACAACTGTGTACCTGAATGTATATTGATTGTTCCCGTCATTGAGTGTTGCCAATGCTTAAAGAATTTTGTTCGCCTAAACTCTGTTTCAAGATCATCTATCTTGACAGTTAGGCTCTTCATTTTCTTTTCAACATATTTAACATCAAGACGGATGCCTTGTCGTTCGGCACGGGCAAGTGCTAAGATACCGTCATGCAACAAACGGTATGCCTCTTCTGATCTTGGATTATATATCATATCTAAAAGGGTAATAGATTAAGTCTTTGTTTCTCTGCCAATCGAAATTCGTTAATGGAATCATACGCACAGTATTTCAATAATTTACGTTTACCATCTGAAGTTTTTAAGATGTCAAATATTTTGTTAATTCCATTCCCATCCTTGCTATCTGAGGATTCAAAATATGGAGCCACTTCACTTGCGTAATCAACAATTCCAAAGTTAACATAGACTTGAAATTTTAATCCTGTTACTCCTGCCCTGTTGTCAAGTATATGTGAATATAACATGGTATCCCATACCCAATTCACAACTTGTTGTTCCAACTGTACTATACTCCAGGTATCTTCATACTTCATATTCTGGGCTATTTTCCCTACATTTTTATTGGCAAGTAAATTTAGGAAGGGTTGTCTATCTTTTCTTTTCTTGGGCATAAGAAATACATAGGCAAAGTTAGGGGAAGTAGCCACAGATGCACAGACAATTTTATGTCCAGGGGCATGTGGTTTTAATCCTGTTGTTTCATAATCAAATGCTACTTCGCCACTCTTTATTTTGTTCAATATTGATAGATTATCAATGATTTCGATTACAGGTTCCTTATATATTGGAAAAGGATGTGCGTATGTTGTTTTACCTTGGTATGTGTGCGTTTGTAATAAATCAAATGCCTGTTGTAAATCTTGTTTCCAAATAACGTATTCAACACTCTTTTTATCCTGGTTACTATAGGAGGACAAAAAGGATCTTTCCACAAAACTTGGATGATACGTTGGACACAACCAGGCTTTATAATCCTGGTCGGGAATAGTAAAACCTCTCCATTTTGTTATTCCACCTAGGTCTCTTTTCCACCTATGCCCTATGAGGCTAAGCAAGCCCGAATTCCCTAAGATAATTATTAACCTGGGTTTGTACTCCTCTACTGCTAGAAGTACCCGCTTTCGACAGCACTCCACCTCAAAATTAGAAGGAGACCTGTTACTCCCATCTTTATTTGTGGGACGACACATAGCCGCATTGATATTTAGACAATCTTCAAATAAGTTAATACCCATTGAAGCGTATGTTTCTTTCAGTAATCTACCAACTTTCCCTTGCCAAGGCTTTCCTGTCTTGTCCTCTGTCTCACCTGGGGCTTCACCTATGTTTAATATTTTCTTTTTGAACTTACCAAAAGGAGCCATTCTGGGAGTTGAACATTTCTTATACAACCCACATGTGATACAAGTGTACGACTTCCCACCAGGACGGGAAATTGATTGTGTTTCTTTTTCTGTAAAGAATCCCTCCATTATTCCTTCTCTTTATTTTCTCTTAATATTCCAATGTACACCCAACCATCCCCTTCAAATTTAATTCTGTTTTTCGTGACTTCACAAGCCTTTGTTTCAGATAGAATTCCCTTCAATAGGTAGGGTGTAATATCAAAACTAATTGGATCTATCTTCTTTTCCATATCAATATCCTCCTTAAACCAACCAGATTCGGAGGAGGCTGACATTTTTAATAGTTTATTCTTTATGGAAATGCTTACCACTTCTTCCAATATTCTTTCCCTTTTAGCGAATACCATTGCCCTCTCTAACATCCCTTCAAGACCATTTGGAAGTATAATTTGTGTTCCTTTTACTTTTAAGAAAGGTGTCATGTCTTTATATGTGTCTTTAAATACACGACATGAAATTTCTGTACCTGTTTCTTTTGCCCTGAAATGTATCCACCCCTTCCCTTTAGAAACTCCTGTTGGGTTTAATTTAACCAACTCAACAACTGAAGAGGCAGGGATAAGAAATGTTTCTATAGGCATTTCCTTTTCTAATGTACGTCGGGCAATCCTAAAACTATCAGAGGCCTCAACAAACCCTGATTGATTTACATGCACACAGGTTAGTATTGGTCTGTTCATATTCTTCCCTGCCGCTGTCATAACAAAGGCAATGTCACGTAAGAAGTTGTTTGGCAGTTTTTTCCAATGTCTTTCTCCTTCAATCTCTTGTTGTAATGGAAGTTTTATCTCCTTTTGTAAAGTTAATCCAGCCTTCGCCCTTCCTGTAGAAAGAACTATTTGATTCCCCTCAACCGTGAGATCCATATCATCCCCTTTTATCTTATTAAGGAATTTATATAAATTATCAGCCAGTATTGCTCCAGTCAATTTTAGTCCAGGTATTGGGTGTGAGATACTTAACTCATCATTATACGTGATCACCTTTCCATCCATAAAGGCAAACGAAGTGGATTGTTCAACCAACTCTTTGTTGGCTAATCCAGGCTTTACAATTTCTAAAGCGTTCTGTAATTCTTTTTTGTTTATTTCCATGTCAGTTTATTTATGATATATTGCGTTGGTTAATTGTTCCGACAATCCTTTTGCTACATGGTTTAATTTCCCCTCCCTACCTGCAGCCCTGGTGGCTAATCTATCCCATACACCTTTTCCTTTACCATGCCAAGTTGGGTATAAGTATTTTAAAGGTATGTTGTCATATCTATCAAACCAATACTGATTTGTTTCAGTAATTAATAAAAAGTAGACATTCGTTGCTCCAAGTATTTCAGTTACTAACTTTACATACTCTTTCTTATCTAAGTGCATGTGCTCTTCAGCCCACTTTCCGGGAATGTTATATACTGGGTAAATCCCTAATACTTTTGGCTTGGCTGATTTACGAGTACAGATGTGGACGATTGCTTTCTTATCCGGGGCATCTATTGGATATATTTCACATAGTTTTCCACAACCATGTAACATAAATCTCATTTCCCATGTTGCAAACTTCTCAGAATCTGTGGGTTGAAGTTTTTCATTTACCTTATCATGTCTTACCCAGGTCATCCCAAATCCAAGTTCACGTAAGATAGGGGATACTATCTTTTCGTCAGTGGCAATTGAATCAAGGTAATCCTCTCTTCTATTTACACCTTTTTGTTCCTCTTCAAATAGTCCTTCTAATCTTTTTTTCATGTCTGATGTATTGTAATAATTCTTTAAAAAATGGATGTATCCTTTCTTTGGCACGTTCGTACGATAAGAACCCTGCCCAGTCAACTTCGTCATTGGGTTTGAAGTCAATAACAAAAGGTTCCTTAGCATAGGCTAAGAAATACAAAACACGTTTCTTACAATTTGGGTAAATGATCTCTCCACAACAACCCATTGATAGATTTTTGTTTACTTCAATTCCAACCTCTTCATACGTTTCCCGTACGGCGGCTTGCCAAGGAGTCTCATTACCTTCCATTCTTCCTTTAGGGATGGAGTATGTTCCCCACCAAGAAGCGTTTTTGGGATGGACTAAAAGTATTTTATTGTTCTGTATTAAAACTAACCCGGCAGAAGGGAGCAAAAGGTTTTGTATCTCCTTATGTACTTTTGTTCTTTTCATTTGACATACTCCCTTCTCATTTGGTCGATTGATTCACTTAGGTATGCATAACTTATGAGTATATCAAGTTTAGGTTTAACCATATTATATATCTTAAGATGTGTGGTCGTTGATACACCCATATACATAATCACATCGTTGGTCATGTGGGTTCTAAGTTTATTCCACAAAGTTAAGTTCCAACGCATACGTTCTTCCCAATGGTTTGCCAAAGTTTTGTTTTTAGAAGGGGGTTTGATAATATCAAACATAGGCTCCTGTTTTGGCTTTTCCCGTTTGCCCCGTCTGGGATTTTGCTTTTGGTACGCTATCTCCCCTAATTCAAATCCATTACGTTCAAACAACCTAATGTATCTTTTTTGCAATATCCTAGGCAACGTGGCAAAACTTCCTGTAATTCCTTGTCCATGATCTGCTTGATCTGAGATTCTGTATATGTTTAAATCAAGATATTGAAATTTGTCTTTATATCTTGGAAGCAGTACACTTCCCCAAACCGCAGAAATAACTGGAGTAAATGAATCAACGGAATACCAAGGATAACGCAACATTATTGGAATAGCCGTTAAACCTAATCCATGAACCTTAACCTTGGGGACACCCTTTTTGTCAAGGAAGTATTTTTTCCATAATACATCTAATCCAACCAACCTTTGATTTGTATCAAGGTTTGCTATGGCACCTAAACCTATATAATCTGTCTGGTCTAAATATTTTCTTAACCACTTTTCGTCAGTACCAATATGATATACAGGGATTGTATTGGCTCCTTTCTTTCGGAGATACTCCCAATTAAGATAACTTTGTTCAGCCGTAGTGATTATTAACTCGTCTGGCCGGGCATCCTGTTTAGACTTGGCAATTTGTTCATCCTTACCTTGCCCTATGGCATCCAGATTAAAACAACCAGCGTATTCATCTCCATGTTTTATAACATATTTGGCATACTTGTCTATGTCAATTGTTTTCTTTTTCTTTTGAGCAGTAAATGCTCCTGAATCTAAAAGTACTCTTGGTTTCATCATGCAGTCATTATTTGTGCCATTGTTTTATAAAAATTGATTGCTTTGCTTTCTGTCTTCAATTTAGCAAGTGGTCTAAAGTCTTTATCTTTTGTTTTCTCGGACATAAGCCATACATGCATCATGGTGGCTATTCTACCTCTCAAGGAAGAATAATTATTATATAAAAATTCCTTTCCAAGTAATTCTGGATAACTATATTTATTTGGTGCAATAGGTGTACAACCACACATTATGGCATCCACAACTTGATATCCATATGTCTCCTCTTTTGAAGTTATTAACAAAATCCTTGACTCCGACAAAAAATTATAGTATTCTGTCCATGTTGTGCAGTTAGGGCGTTCAATATCAACACCCAATTTACTTAATCTCCCCAGGTATGATTGATTTTCTTTTTGGATTCCCGGTCTGGCTACAGATACAAACAAATGAGTCTTCTTCTTTTCTTGTACAACATGGACAGGAGGCATTGGAAAAGGGACAACCCTTATATTATTCCAACCAAGTTTTTCTTTATGATACTCAGAAGCAACAATGACCTTATCAAATAGTTTAGATGTGGCCTTCTCCATAGGGTATTTGATTCCTCTTACCTTCTCAAAGTAATCATATTTATTCTTACTTGTGGCATGACAAATAGCATAACATCTTTCTGGGCGCTTGTGAATTAACACGGATGAAAACAATCCTGGGAAACTCAAATCACAAAGTAATAAGATATCATCCTTTTGTAAACGTAATCGCATGTAATGATCCATTTGTTGCATCTCCCATTGTATTGCGTTTTCTATAGGAGCAAACTGAGAAGGAGGTGCCTTTTTTCTAATGTAGGTTGATCCTAAGGGGATTATCTCATCAAAGTAACCTTTAAACTCCTCAGGGAATTTATTAAACCACCACTCTTGATATCTAAGAGGTGTGGGATATTGTTGGACTAATATCAATCTGGCCATCTTGTTATCCATTTAGTATATCCTTCAAACAAATAATACTTGTGATCAAACTCCCACAGATTTGCTTTACGTGGGTAGAATGTATCCAGTAATTGCTTCTTTTTTTCTGGGATTTGCACCTCGTGTATATAGGGGGCTAACATATTAGTCGAGTAAAAAATAACCTCCCTACCTCCTCGCAAAAGTTCTTCACCAAGATGTCCCAAAATTCTGTGCTGCGGGTGTATTTCATATATTGGATCTGGGAAAAGATAAATCTCTCCGTAAGATCCTTTATGTGTGAAGCTGAAGTCTTCGAAGAGAAATACATCAATATCAAACGCATCAGCTAAATGTATGGCTTCCTCCTTATCCCGAGGATCTTGGTATAATACGGATTTGACTAATCCCCTTTCAAATAATTCGTAACACCCTATGAGTTCATCGTCTCCATGTGGGGCAATGATAACATACCTTTTCATACTCCTGTACTCATTTGTAGAAGTCCATAAAACTCAATACGGCATGAAGTATGATTCATAAAGTCACCATGTAGCGAGGATATAAAACACTTATCAACATAGAATACAACTGCAACACCTTCCGTTTTTTCATATACCGTATTTAGATGTTCAGTAAGAGCCCCTGCCAAGTTCCTGAGCTTTTGAATATTATTTACCCATGACTCCTTTTGATACTCTTCCATAAACTTTAGAAAAATATCATCAAGATTTGTTAAGTCGTTGTCAGTAATTAAACCAACATAGATTGGAAATCCCCAATGAGTGTATTTCCTAATCACAAGTGGACTGTAATGCTTGTCCACCAATTTTGTAAAAACTTTGTCATTTGCCATAGCCGCTGAATACATCTTTTTCGTTAATACTATAATAATGAGCCAATTGTTTGATAGTTTCTTTTGACATTCCTAACAGGGGAGCTTCAACTTTAATCTTCATACTACCATTTATTGATAATAATTGATTAAGTGAATAGATCCACTCTTGGTAACAATCGGGGAACAACTTTTCCCGATCTTCATAGTTTGCTCCAAACCATATTAAAGGGATGCCCTTATCTTCTGCCACACTTACTGCCATTGACATAAATATCAAATTCCTTGAGGGAACATGCCATTCGGAAACCCCTTCATAGGTTTTACTATCTCCCGTTAATTTTGAATCAACTGGAAGTCCAATTTTAAATTTTAGATACTGGGCATTGTAATCGTCACACGTTTTGACTGCGTACTCCAACTCTTCCACATGGTGTTGTCCATAATCAAAAAGAATACAAAGAGGTCGCATACTCATCTCAGAAGCCATAGCCAATAGTAATGTACTGTCAAGTCCACCACTAAATAAAAGAATCAAGTCATAATTTGTACTTTTCATATTTATTCAATTATACGATTAGACCATTTACTTTCTTTAATATGAGCACCTGCATGTTTTGCAAATACTTTCTTTCCCATCTCAGGATCAGTCTTTTCCCAGTAATGTAATTGCATTGGATACAACCAAACACAACCTGGGCACTCTGCTGCATCCATACGAACGGATTCCCTCCAAAGATCTTGTTCCCCTGGTAAGTCGAAGATTGTTAAGTGAGGAGTAAACCTACCCCTCCTATAACCACAGCAACGGAGGTGTCCATCTGAATCAATTGTAGGTCCACCGTAAGGATCACCTTTACAATGCCATTTCATTTGTAATAGTTCAGGATTGTCTGCCACGATTTTAACGACCTCAGGACTTTGTAACAAACCAGGATTTTCTAACAGTTGATTTAGTACTCTTGTGACCTCAGGGAAATCCTCTGGAGTGAAAAGTAAGTCTTGTATTTTATCCTTTCCTGGGAAGAAGTCAAATCCGCCATCGGAATTCCAATGTATGAAGTTTACTGCATAGAACACACCTAAGTAGGAAAGTTGACCGGCAAGGGCATTCAAATATTTCAAGTTTTGTTTATGCACTGTGATTGTTCCATGTGTGTCTACATCAGGGTATTCATTCCTCATCCACTTAAACGCATCAATCGCACTTTGTGATTTACGGAAAGAATCATCATCTACAAACAAGTTATCAAATCTGGGATAATCTATACCACAGGAAAAGTTGTCCAACACCCCACTATCAAAGAACTTTCGTCTGTACTTTGTAAACCAGGGCTCCGGTGCCGTCGTATAAAGGGCGAACGGGACTTTGTTAGCCTCAAGTATAGTAATTATCCCGTCCCCTAACAACCACGTCTCATTCCCGAGGATTAAGTTAAATTCCACTCCCATCCCTTTTAGGATGTTAAAGGCTTCGATCCACTGGGTAACTTCTAACTCTTTTCCAACGTTTGTTGCATCACGTAACGCACAGTATCCACACTGACGTGGACATCTACGTGTTAAATAGGTTAATGAATTTTTCATAAGGTAATCCCTCCATCAATAACAACATTACTTCCTGTCATGTAATTACAATCAATTATCATTTTAACAACAGGAAATAGATTGGCAGGATTTTCCTCATACCCTAATGGTATTGTTGATATTAATTCAGCAGGAGTCTCACCAGGGACAAGATTTGTTTCATAAAATCCTGGACTAATGCAATTGACGCGAACCTCTGGAGCAAACTTCTTTGCCATACTTTTTGTATAAGATATGACTGCTGCCTTGGATGCAGCATATATTGGTAAGAAAGGTTCCGAAACCATTCCGGAGACGCTGGCTATGTTTATAATACAAGCACCAACTTCAAAGTTTTTCCAATGCAAGTTTATCATATTTACCATCCCCCAGAAATTAACTTGGAAAATCCCATGAGGATCTTTCTCATCCAATGGCATAATCCCCGCACAATTGATTAATACATCAATATGTTCCATCAATGGAGGACCTACATACGGTTTTGATAAATCAAGTTTTATATCAGGTCCCCTTCTGCTCAATCCAAATACATTATAATCAAGCGTTTCCCTTTTAAAGGAATCATATAATGCTTTACCAATACCAGAAGAAGCTCCTGTAATTAAAATATTTCTTCTCAATGACTTAAACATTTGTTTTCATTTTTATTAGTTGCATTAACTCAGCTCGTATTGTGGCATCTTCCAAAAATACACCGGAGAGGGATGAAGTAACCATTATTGATCGTTGCTTATTACAACCTCTCATTCGCATACACATATGACTGGCTTCAATAATACATGCAGCACCTTGTGGTTTTAAATACTGCATTAAATCATTTACAACCTGTTGTCCTATTCTTTCTTGTATCTGTAATCGACGAGCGTATCCATCAACTAAACGAGCTAATTTGGAAATGCCTATTACTTTATCATCCGGAAGATACGCAACATGTGCTTTACCAAAAAATGGTAACATGTGGTGCTCACACATTGAAAATAATTCAATGTCTGTAAGGATGACAATCTGTGCGTAACCTTCAACTTCAGAGAATGTTGTGAATATGCTGGCCGGGTTAAAACCGTAGCCAGCATATATTTCACTCCAACTTTTTACAACTCTGCTGGGAGTTCCCTTCAAGCCTTCGCGATCAGGGTCCTCTCCCAGCCGTTGTAAAAGTTGTGTTACCAGGTCTTGTGGATTACCTGATCCCATCCTCTCTCATTTTCAATTTCCCAAGGAATTTTGGGTCTTTGCTTACCCGGAACTTAACATGGGCTTTCATTACACTTGGAGTAAACTTGGTGCGGACATCCCTTTTCTCACCTTCCTCCTTACAAGCCTCTGCCAGTTCGTCCCAGGACCCACCGGCCTTGCAGATGTTATCCATAAATTCTGCCATTGATCCTTCCCTCTTGAAGTTGGGTTTTACTCCTTTCTTCGGGCCACCTTTTTTGGACTTCTTTTTGTCATCCTCGTCCTCTTCCTTTGCCGATTTCTTTTTGAGCTCGTTTACCTTTTTGGAACCTATGTTCTTTTTGCTGATCTTCTCAGCCTTTTCCTGGGCTTCTTCATCTGCTTCATCCAGTATGGCTATCATAGCCTTCCGGAGTTCCTTTACCTTCTTGAAGGTCTTCAGTTGTTTTACCAGGGGTTTGAATTCTGCTGCACCCTTAACAATTTCTTTCAGGTCGTCAAGGTCTTCAGCTTCATCAACCTGGCCACGGAGGTCTTCATCCTCGTCATCATCCTCGTCCTCATCATCCTCGTCCTCATCGTCCTCGTCCTCATCCTCATCCTCGTCCTCATCCTCGTCCTCATCCTCGTCCTCATCCTCGTCCTCATCCTCGTCCTCATCCTCGTCTTCATCCTCGTCTTCATCCTCAGGTTCGGGTTCCGGAGCTTTCTTTCCTTTCTTTCCTTTCGGTTTTACTTCCTCAACTTCCTCGTCCTCATCTTCTTCCTCTTCAACTTTGGCCTTTGCCTTCTTCCCTTTCTTACCTGTTAACTCGTCAATGACTGCCTGGGTGTCTTTTGTAAACTTGTCCTCCTTGGGATCAATAAGAGATGTTGCCTCTTTGACCTTCTCGGTAAGTACAGAAATACTTGCCTTTAAGTTAATGGCGGGATCCAAGCCAAGTAACTCGTTCAATTCCTTTGCGGCTGACCGCAATCCTTTTTCACTAATCATAATTTCAAAAATTTAAATTAAACAATAAAAATTAGAAAACTTATTTACGCATATTATACAAAAAAAATTTTAATTCATTTTTTAAATCCCAACTTTTTTGTCCCAGAGCATGATGTGCTCCCGTGAACTGTACCTAACATTGTGCCTTACCGCTAATTCTACAACCTCCAATTTATTTTTTTCCAACTCCTCTTTGGTCCCTCCTTCAGGCATTAAAATAATTTGCTCTTTGCGAATCAACTGTGTTTTCAAATAAAATTCTTCTATCTCTTTCCACTCCTCCGTATGGGATATAACAAACTTAAACCAGGAATTTGGTAAACTTGACATGATAGTAATAACATTTGGTTTATATCTATCCTTGGCAAGGACACCACTGTTTGTTAATTTTGGAGAATTGTTCCAACAATTAACAATATTTATCATCCCTTCGGATGGTTCAATAACACATTCGTTTTCAACTTCAACGTAAGGATTAAATCCATACACAATTGAAAGTTGTCGTATGAATCCCTCCAGTTTATTTTGTTGCAACAAAGGACTCCCTCCAGTTATCACCAAATGTTGACCTTCCTTTAATCTTGGAATTAACATTGTACTATTTATCAATTCAATTAATTCACCATACGAATAAGGACTCCCATATTTCCATACGGAGGTAGTATCACAATAACCACAATTTAAGGAACATCCTTGCAATCTAAGAAATGCTGCAGGATGTCCTATGTGAAATCCTTCACCTTGAATTGTGTCATAATAGAATTCAGATACCCTTAAGAAATACTCTCCATCTTTTTGAAAGGACTTCCTTGTTTGGGAATCTTCCGCTCGAATTATTTGCTTAACCATATTATTCGTCATAGTCAGACATATAACGTGCTGTTGTTTTTTCAGTTTCACTTACTTCAACGGCAGTTAGTTGGGGGAAGCGAGGTTTAAATTGCATAAAGAGCATCTTGGCAATATTCTCTGCTGTTGGAGTGTTTACCATACAATCGTTAAGAAGTTTGTGATCAAGATGTTCATCAATCCATTCTTTAACAGGTTGGAGTTGTCGGTAATCAACAACAAAACCATTTGTATTCAATTTAATGGAGACTAACTCCAACGTCACTTTGTAATTGTGACCATGAACATTCCCACATGGATGCTCAGGAGGAAGCCCAACCAAACGGTGGGCGGCGCTAAAATGAAACTCTTTTCTAATCGTGTACATAACTTTTTAATTTAATTTATTTGACATAAAACTACCTATAACTTCCAAGGAATGGACGCCCTCTCCTTAAGTTTTGTAAAACAGTAACCTCGTTAAGAACTGAAAATGCTCCCTTCCTAACCACTAATTCATTAATCCTCATTAATCCAAGTTTCTTTTCTCTATCTAAAGGATCTTGGTTTAATCCCCATAGAGCGGTCACATGTCCATACTTTCTTTTATCTTCGGAGAAGTTTTTCAATTTTAATCTATTTTGATCATAACTTGCAGCATCTGCCTGTGTTGCTGTAACAACCAAGGGCTCCCCTTTCTCTTGTGACAAACGTCGTAACCCTTTCCATATTTCGTTTTGTAAGTGTCTAAAGTCTTTTGAGTCTCCAATTAACAAATCTGCATAGTCAATAACAATAATATCTGGAACGAAGTTATCCTGCTTTTCCCAATTTGCCAATATAGCCCGTATTTCTTTATTAGACAATGTACCATTAGCGTGTGTTGACAATTTAAAGTTCCTTCCATTTTGTAGGAAGAATTTATTTATTGCTCTCTTGGCTTGTATTGCTGTCAGAGGCCCACCAGTATTAACAGGTTTCATCCAAACAGATCCCCAATGATTCTTCCAATACTGCTTACAATTTGTACATGGTTTGTAATCAGGATGCTCAGTATATGCATCCTGTAAGTCTTTCAATGTTAAATCGTTTCGTAATCTTTTAAAGTCCCACCCTTCAAATGCACCACAATTACATTCTCTTTCATCTTTGGTACAATCATTTAACTGATTATTAATGCAATCTCGAACAGGCTCTTCCATCTTTCCAGAGTAGACAGCCTCATTGGACTTTTTTGTTAAATAAATGCAAATACGTATCAATTGTTCATCCTCAGACATATCCCCTGCTTGGAAAAAGGCAACATTCCTTCCTTGCCTACAACCACGTAAAGCTATGTCAAGTAACCAAAATGTCTTTCCTCTTTTCTCTGGTCCCATTAAGGCAACAAACGCCCCACGTGTGAGTTGAGAATTCCAAAACTCTCCTAATTGGTGAGGATAATATACAAGAGGTGAAGACGTCGTCGCAAAGGCACGATCTATACGATCTAATACTATTGGACTACTAAGGTCTAAATCCTCACGCACAGCCCCGGAAATGGGCTTGAACTCACAGGCTAACTGTTCCGCCTCTTGTATATTGCCTGCCGCAAGTAAATTTTGTATGGTGTCCTTATGAATAATTAAATGGCGTTCATCAAAGTAATTCTTTGTCTCTTCTAACAAATAGGTTAAATTGAATGACTTGTTTGTATATTCTTTACTTAGACTTGGAAGAATATCCTCTTCAAACTCCTCGGCAATGTCTTTGGCTAACTTACCTTTTCTTATCTTCGTATAAAGAATATCTTCAATATGTTTACCAGGAGCCTTATTGTATTTATTGAAATATTCCCAACACCAGACAGCCAATCGTTTTGCCGTTGATGAAACAATATACTGGGGATCCCAAATATTTTGAATTTGTTGTAAATACTCTGTTGATACAATCAACCCTATTATAATCTTACGTTCTATCATGATAGTAATATTCCTTCGTTATTATAATATTTTCCATCTTTCTTATCAAGATACCACCATTCCCCTCCCTCCATAATTTTGTTTGGTTTATCCTTATAACTTTTAAATGTTGTCATTTCGTCAGGATCATCTAACCAACGACTTTGATTTAACCAAGTTGCTGGGAATGGAATGTATTGAGGGTCTTCCCACCGTTCTGTTTTCTTTTGTGCTACGATTGCCTTTTTGATTTGCCTCCACGTTGGTCTTTTTGAAGTGGGTCGATTACAAATCTTATCCCAGGCTGTCATTGCTTTGCCTTGATCTTTGTGCTTGGGATATAAATTCCAAAACATGGAGAATTGAGATGGAACAATTGGAACACTTGAATTGATTGAATTGGAGGAATCATCTTTTTCTTTATTGGAAAAATCCTCATCTTCAAAGAAAGTATTTTTATTATTAGTTATTAAAGTATTTACCGCGGTTTTCCCCAGGCCTGGGTTTTTCATGGGGCTGGGGAATTCACCGATGTGATTTAAACTCCACACAAAGTTGATTTTGACAAAGTGCCCTGTCACTTCCCCTCCTAATCCACGTCGTGTGACGTCCTCTATGAGTCCTAATTCTTTTAATCTCTTTTTGACTGATCTGGTTTTGTCTACCCCCCAGTTCATCCCTTTCGCAGAGTAAGTAGTCGTGGCTTTTGGAAAGTTTGTTCCCTGCCACTTGGATGTATAATAATAGAAACAGTACAAACCAATTAAGTCTGCTGGGTTGGGTTCCTTTAATAAAATATCAAGTAAATATTTTGAAAGGATAATTGGTTCTTCTTGAATAGGATAGGCGTATATGTTTAACCTATTTGATATATTTCTCTTCATCTTTTTTAAAATAAAAAGCCAGAAGGGCAAGTGAGGCGGCACCTGACTCCTTCTGACTGAACACCCAAGAAAAATGAATTATATTTTTGTTCATATCCGCCTATATGAAAATAATTAACTATTATATTATACAATTTCTTTTTAAAACGAATGAATCAACTTAGATTCAAATAGTTATAACAGTATGCCTGGTTTTACTCCTTGTCATTTGTATGTAATTCCTGAAATCTTTCTCTCCTTAATCTGTCTAATACATCAACTTTCTTTTGGTTAAGATCTTTTCTGGATCTCATTTCTTTAATGGCTTGAATAAGATAAATTTCATTAAGATCATTCACTTCACAACATTCGATTTTCCATCGGAGTTGATAAAGTTCATCGTCGGGTGTGGGCTTCCTTCCTTCCTTATAGGCTTTCCATAAATGGGAACCCACCCAAATAAAAATGGCTAAACAGAAAAGGATTGTGATGATGATGTTTGCTTGTAGTTTCATAGTCTTATTTATTAAATTGGTTTATTAATTAGGAATACATTCAGGTGCCCAATAAAGGGTTACTCCATTCTGGGTTAGGTAAACAGTCTTTTCCATAACGGAGTCATACCATTTTTGTAATTTACATTTCCTACATTCAGCATGGTTCATCTTTCCTGTGCCAAATAGCCTTTCCCAAGAATGTTTTATTTTATTCATTTCAGTTTACCTTTAGAATTTTAAGCAAACTATCAATTGTTGTATCCATGGTTTTTATTTGCCCTTCCAGATATAACCATGCTCCAGGATTTGCCTTTGTGGCATTGAAGTTCCTTTGTTGTCTTTTTAGGACATTAACCTTACCGTTGAGTTTTTTAACCAACTTTGCTAATTCAATTTCTGTTACCATTTTATTTACCTCCTTTCGAATCTGGGTATAAATGTGTTATTATTTTGATAGTGGTAATGTGGTTGATGGAATCGGTTAGAGTAATCATTCCTTCATCTCTACTCCATTTATCAATGGATTCTTTTTCATAAACAAAGTCTGAGATAACCTCATTTGATATGACTTTGCCGTTGGTAGAGTTCACCTGTAAGACTATGCAATAATAGTTTACTGGTTTAATAGGATCCTCAATTATCTCACAGGATAGGAGGATTACTGCTGCGAAGATTAGAAATAGTTTTTTCATTTTGTTTTATTAATTTCGTTCTTATCAAATCAATTTCGTCAAGCCTTATGCGTAATAATTCAGCAAAATTATGACTTAGGTCTGATGTTGCATATGGTTCTAATGGAGGAACAACTTTCGGGCATTCTGTATCCAGCCAGCTAACCAACTCCCTGTATTGCTAAATTAGATACTGTTCTGTTGTCGTTTTCATTTTTCATCGCTTATCTCAGGTATCTCTACTGGCTTTTTAAATACGGCGTCTGCAAAATCACATACCCCAATGGCATATTTATATCCACATCTAAAACCTTCACTCCATAAATGCTTATTAGGGCATTCAGGAGCATACGGATTATTCTTTTCAGATACTTCTCTAACTATTTTTTCTTCTGATGTTAATTCTCTTTCCATAGTTTTTTATCTTTAGGCGGGGTTAAAGTTGTTCATCGTGGCAATATGCCATTGATCTTAATTCTTCTGCTTTATCCATGAATTGTTGTTCATTATAAGTTCCAGGATCAGTTAAGTTTTTAACTTTCATTCCATCTATTTCAGCCTGAATAGCTAATACTAAGGCTAATCTTCTGACATTGTAATATTCTTGCATAATCTTACTTTTTACTTGTTTTTGCGGGTTGCGTTATTTCTTTTTACATGGTGATCTAAGCAATTATCACAGCCTGATCCAATCCAATATTTAAAACAAAAAAATCCGCATTCACCTTGTTTATTATTTTTAATTTTAGTTTTCATCTTTACTGTTTTATTTTACCTGAACTTTAATATTATATTTCGTTTTACATTCATGAAATGATCCGTATCCGGATACTGTCTTACCTAAGGTAATATGACCTTTTGAGTCTTTTAAAACTCTTCTCCAATGGAAGTAATTTGAGAGCCTGCCGTTTACTTGATAATGACCATCAACAATATAAACATCGCAAGGATATCCTTTTAGGATTCCTGGTCCTGGATGCCATCCTGTATGTGTAACAATAGTACCGGGCGCTGGTTGCCTGATGATAGGAACTCCTTCAACATCAGTAATCACAAACGGTTTTGAGAATTTTGTCCTTTTCATGGTTTTATAGTTTTCCTACAAGTGATTTGAATATTCGTTCAATTACACGTTCTCTGGCATTACCATATGTAATATCTTTTGCTTCTGCCTTAGTCATAAGTTCCTGCCAATTTGCAGCCTGACGTAGCACTTCCTTTATTGCTGTGTTCTTGGCTGGAGTGAGAGTGGCTGAAGGAGGGTTTTTTCTTTTAAATCCTTCTTTTCTCTCTTTTTCAGTCTTTAGCGCATCCAGTACAAAACAGGTCTCTGGAGTAAAGGTGTCTGCATCGCATATCAGATGCGAAGCAAAGAGGATATCCTCCTTTAATTGTTCTTCAGAGGAAGAATAGATGTCTACCCCTGGTTCGCCTGTATTAGGTTTCTCTAAACCGAGTACATAATTCAACTCGGCACCTGCCTTAATTAAATCAATTTTGTTCATTTTCATGGTTTTAATCTGTTTTTAAATAAATATTGAACTTCTTTTGAATTTCATCATTAAATTTTAGTATAAATTCTTTTGCATCTTTCAAACTATCTGCCTTTTTTGCCAAGGTAGCGTTCTTCCAAACACAATTAAAATTTCCATCTTCCATAATGTCTTCTTTATTAAGCCTAAAAGATATGGAGAATCTGTCCAAAAGTACTTCATTTGGTTGCAAACCGTATGATTTTCTTTCTTGAATAAAACCAACAATCTCTCCTCTCAATTTAATATGGCATCCTTTTGGATCAAATGATCTAAACCTTCCTGTACGTTCATAGTTTTTGAAAGTAAACCGACCTCGAATAGGAAATTTAGTTCTTTTCATACTGCTTTTTTTATTTTATATTCTAACCAACTTTGTGCTCCGTATACCAAATGAAGTAACCATATAATTTCTTTATCTGATAAAGAGTTAGAAATATTTAATATTTTAACTTCCCCTGTCTCCAAGGTTACTTTAATTGGTTGTTTTGTTCTAATCATTTTCGATTTATTAATAATTGTTTCAATAAATAATTTGCTTCCTTTTGTGATAGACTTGCAGGATCCCCCCTTATTGAAATAACTTTACTTTCAATTCCTCTGAACTTTAAGTCTCCTGATAATTTGTTTGCTTGATTAAGTGCTTGAGGTTCGTCATCAAATATAATGAACACCCGTTTGAAGTTTTTTGCTATGACTCGAACTTGTTGTGGAGTATATTCAATACCAAATGTAGCAAATGCAATACTACCGAAACGCCATACATCAGTAACACCTTCAACACAGATTCCGACATCAGTCCAATCCTCCTGTTTTCCATAAATAATGTGTTTATGGTGTATTAATTCCCGCTCCTTTGGGCATACTATATACCTGTAACTGCTTTTGTTTGTGATGTCACGTGAAATAAAGGAGACTGCGCGGGCTTCCCATATTACAGGCACTATTATCCTAAACTTATAAGAGAGCCCGTCTAACGTGCTCATAGGTCCTGTACCAACGATGTGCCAATCTCGTATTAATTGGGAGGGATTGAAGCCTCTTTTTTCCAAATATGTTATATGATTCTTTTCAAGAGGACCTATACCAGAGGGCATTCGATAGTCTTTGGTATTAACTTTGCTTGTCAAACTAATTGGAGGCTTAGAAACGATAAGTCCATACCCTTTGATTATCCCTCTGGTTTCGGTCTCTGATAAATTTATAAGTTTTGATATGGTTTGTAAGGCTGGGTGCCATCCACATCTCCAACAATAATAATGATCACTGCTTAATTCATAACCTAAATGATATCCTTCGTGACCTTGTTCACTTATACAGAAAGGACAAGGAGTGTTAACCCAACCAGGTCGGCAGTGTTTGTGACCTTCCGTTCTAAAGTCAACACCATAATCCATATACAGTTGAACTATGTCCATTATGAATTTGCTATATCGTGCCAAAAGAAGAAACCTTCCTTTGATTCGGACCAGATAAATCCGCTCCTAATAAAGTCACGGAAAGACTCACAATCATTTATAATATCCACTCTTTCTCTAACAAGCATGTGTATTTTATGATTATGTACCGCAATGGCATTGACAAACTTTGTCTTGACTTTCAACTCTTTGAGTTTCTTTTCAAATTCGGGTTTGAATGTGATTGTTTTCATTTAATAACCTCCATTAAATCTTTAATTACTGCATTATATGCTTCAATCTTTCCTGAGATATTAATACAGGCTCCTGCCCTACCACTTCTTTCGTAAAAGTTTATGGTATTTTGTAGCTTTGCTATTCTACTACGATAATTGGTGATGAGATTAACAATTTTTTCTTTCATACTTTTGTCTCCTCTAAATATTTTTTTACAAGTTCTTTTCCTGAGCCGTCGTATTTTGAACAGGCTTCTTCAAGTATATTACAGGGGCAGTGGATACATAATTTTAATGCCATGCTCATTTCCCTGTTACAAACATCAATCCAGAATACGGATAGGTTATTTCCTCTGATGGAAGCACATTTGTATAATTTTCTTAAAATGATCTCTCCATCTTTATTTTTTTCAACCTGCCTTAAAAAGTATGAGGCAATTGAATTTCCTTTTATCCAGTTTGTTGGTATCATATAGTTTTTATTTCCAAAATTGCCACCATTTTCTGTCGTAGAACTTGGAAAGTTCTTTTCTGAGATCTCTGTTAGATTGAGATAAATTTTCATTTTGTATTCTTAAGGAACCGTTCTCCTTTTCCAATTTATCTTTTTCTGTAGACAATCTATGAACGGCATCATTCGCTCTATGAAGAGCATCTCTGAATTGTTCTTTACTGCTCATAATTCAATTATTTTTGCATTATCAAGGTTATGTAAAAATGTGAATACTTTCATCTTTTGATAGGTGGTTAAGTCACCTTTGACTTTATCAATTCTGAATGTCTTATTCCAATTCAATACCTGTTTTCTTGTGGCATTACGAATTTCCTTATCAATCAGATCTTTTATTTCATCAGTAGAGGAAGGAACATAACCACCAATAACCCAACCTCCCCTCTCAAATCTACCGAAGACAGAATCAAATATTGCCATGACTATTCGTTATAAATATTTCTGTCATGTTTTAATCTGCCATGAAGACTTCTGATATAGGTTCCTTTTCCTATTACACGTTTGAGTCCAGTTTCAGGAAGTGTCCTCCATCCTTTGGACAACCATACAAGGGTTCCTCTTTGACGTTCTTTCCTCCTGTTTTCAGTTGCCTGGGAAGCAACTTCGGTTGGAGAATAGCCTTTAAAAATATTCCTCGATGTGAGGAAATGAAAAAGTTCATTGTTCATTCGTGCCATAATTTTAAATTTTTAATTTATTATACAATTCGTTTATTTATTCAAATGCTTGTTCTAAATTTAGTATTGCTTGACATATACGTTCTGCTGGCCATCTCTGTTTGGCTAATATACGCACCAATCGATCCTCAGCCTCTTCTTTATCTAAAACTACAAATTTCTTTGATGAGGATAAAACCATTCGTGCAACTGTCTGAGCATCTTCGGTTAATCTATCAAAGAAGTCATTAGAGTCAGTGGGAAAATCGTACCCCTCTTCAAAGGGTGAAGTACAGTTATAATATTCCTGCTCCTTGATGTAGTTTCTTAAATGGTTAGACATACATACCCACATGTGGGTGGATATTGTTCCTTTCTTAGGATTATGTGATTTTATTCCTTCCAAGTATGCATATGCAGCTTCTTGAAAGAGATCATCCCAATCTAATCCTGTTGTATAATGAAATGACCACGCAACTTTTCTAATTAAATTGATGTTCTCCATTTATTAAGTTTTTTGATTAACCAATCGTTTTTAAATTTCCAAACCATTTTGCCATATGGTTCTTCTTCAACAGGGCAATGGAAGTCATTACAGGAGAAGTAATTTCCACAGACACATTCTGTACAATGATATCCTTTCTTTCCATTGAATACCCCCTTCTTAAACTGCATCCTCCAAAGCACGTTTAAGAACCAAAGTTTGAATCCTTTTTTCATTTCTTTCTTGGTTTTAATTGTTTATATTCCGAAATTAACTCTGATAATAAATCATCTTGCGTTGTTTCAACACCATCAAGAATGGCATCCAGAACCTTTCGTTTTTTGTCCAGTAACTTGGCTATCTTTTCCTCTATGGTTCCAAGTGCGAGTAGGAAATAAATGACTACTCCTTTTGTTTGTGTGATCCTATGTACTCTGTCTTCCGCCTGCCCTAAGGCACCAGGAGTCCAAGGAAGTTCAAGAAATACTAAATCATGTGCAGCAGTTAATGTAAGCCCCATTCTGGCCGCATTAATATTCCCTACAAATAAACGAATGTTTGGATTTGTTTGGAATTGAACTTTTGCCTCTTCCTTTTTTGGAGCATTACAACTTCCGTCCACCTTAACAGCAATGTCACCAAATTTTGTCATTAAAGTTTTTATTACAGATTTGTGAACAGCAAATACAACTAACTTTCTGCCAGACTTTAAAAAGTTATCAATCCATTCTATAGCCTCAGTCATTTTACCTTCCACAGCCAGCTGTTTTAATACCTCAACTTTGGCAAAGGATTCAGCCCTCGAAGCCCTCTCCTCAGCCTCCCTCCCTTTTGTTTCCCTGATATAGGTGAGAAAGTCCTCCTCTGCTCGTTGATAAACAGCCTCATTGTATAACTGTATAGGAATAAATGATCGCGTCTTAGCGGGGAGATCTGTAAGTACTTCATCCTTTTTACGTCTGAGCATAATTGTATCCACTAATCTTTGATGCAATTCCTCGGTGTGGGAAGCTCCACTCATATCCCAACCAAAACCATTTCTATGTCTCTTACAATATCTTCCTGTAAAATCCCAATACTCTGGACAACCTTCTGGATCGGTTAATTTCCAGGCATTGTAAATCTCAATTGGACGATTCTCAATTGGATTACCAGATATTGCAATAAACTTGGGAATACCTTTTGCAAGCAGTTTCAATTGTTTTGTTCGTTGGGCAGTTGTGTTTTGATAATAATAACATTCATCCGTGATCAATACCATGGCATTAATTTTCATTAAAGCACGAACCCAGTAGGAAAGAATATCATAATTAATGATTAATATCTTACCGCTGGGAGTCCAAGGTGTTTGTCCAGTTAGGATTTCTACCTGTGGATTTTTCATCCAATCAATAGCTTCTTTTGCCCAATTCAATTTTAAAGAGGCTGGTGTTACAATTATGGCTGGTCTGACTTCTTTTCGTAATTGTAACCAAGCTAATGTTTGTATGGTTTTACCTAATCCCATTTCGTCGGCAAGTAGAATTCTACCATTGTGTCTTTCAATAAAATGTACACCAGCCTTTTGGAATAAACGAAGTTCTTTCTTTAACCCAGGTATGGAGAGATTTTTTATCTTTTCCGAATAATCTGTCTTTGCTATCTTTTTTTCCAATATTTGGTCTAAAAGAAAACCCCAATTCTTTAATGAATGAATTACATCGTCTCGAACAGGGGTGCTCCAACAGTTATGTTTAGAATGAAACTTCCTACCTGGAAGGGACCGTACCTTGTGTAAGGAATCAAGATCATCATTGGAAAATATAATTTTAATGACCCGATCCTTGTTTTCATTTAGTGCTATCACTGCTCTTTTTTCCACCATGTTTTGGTTTTCTTGGTTTAATGTTTGGTACTAACCATGTTCGCGTCCTCTTTTTTGTTACTTCAAAGGTTACCTCCTTCATGGCTTTTGTAACTATGTCCATGAGATGTTCCTTTTTTAGAAAATACTGCTTACCTGATTTATCTACCACAATTATATTTTCGTAGAACAGGTAACATTCACTAATCTTTTTGCCTGATAAAGTTTTCATTATTCCTGAGCGAATGCCCCGCTGGCAAGTAAAAGGTCTGATAACATATCTGCCGTCCTTGGTAGGGAATACCCTTTCTTATTCGCTTCATGTAAGAACTCGAGCAGTTCTTTGTCTGTCAATTCCATGTCTATGTATCCGTAATGTTCACGGAAGAATTCTTTCAATTCATTAAGGCTAATTTTTTCTTTCATAGTGTTTTACAATTTTATAAAAAACAAAGTTAACAACTAATTTTATTACCAACAAATTTTCACAAAGAATAATTAATTTGTGGGTGTAAACCCTTGTAAAGCAAGTAATAAGGAACAGGCCTCGGCTTCATCTTTGTGTTGCATCAAATATAGTATGCTGGAATATATGATCAATGTCATCATATTGGCTTTTATCTCCACGTACGGATCAAGTTTGTCTTTCTTTGCCAGGTAAGATAATGCAAAATTTCTTTGCAGGGAAAGAATTTCTGTGGTGGGAGTTCCCCTCTTACAACCAAGTAACATGGAGAGGATGAACATGTTGTGTTCAGAATCACAATGACTTCGAATTTGACCGACAAGGAATATGTATCTGGCTAAGTCAATTCCATCTTCCTTTCTTTCTTTTAAAACCTTTTCAACAATATCATGAACAGATAAACCTTCCTCCATGGTAGATAACAGGAGTTCTTTGTACCATTTTTCGACTTCATCTACCATTTCTGATGTGAAAGGATTCACCTTACCTAAAAGAGGTTCTCCATCAATTAAGATAACATCCTTAATGGAAGGGTTAACAACAATTTCTAAATTCATTTTTTTCATCTTTTTTGGGTTTTTTGGTTTAACAATCAGAATTATTATTATAAAGTATATCAATAATATCTTCACCTATATCTATCTTTTCTTTATCCTTTGAATATTTCAAAATAAGCTCGTCCATATTCAAATTGGCTGATACAAAGCCGAAGTCCGATGATGTGTAGGTTTTGATTTGGTTCAAAAGATACTCTTTTGAATCCTCATCTTTTTGAAGGGCTACTTCTAATAAAGCAATCGCTTCCATAATAAGGTCTTGAGCCTTTTCTATCAATTCTATTTTTTGTACTTTCATTTTTCAGGTGTATTAAAGATTTCGTCAAATGTTTTTTCAATACTTGCCAGTCTCCTTCTGTAATTTGGGAGATAGGATGTATCCATGTCGTAATTTGGCCTTTTTGCCAATTCTTCGGTACTTTTTATTAAAGAGTTCAATATAGAATGTTCGTGAATTAAACTTTGAACTCTTCTCACCATCTTTTTAGCTCTCCATACTTTCATGATTAATAATCTGTTAGTGAAAAGTAATAAAGATTTCTTTCTGTTAACCTGCTATTGGTGTACATTCCATATTTTAATGGAACTTCTACCCTTTCAGGAGTCTTTTTCCAGACAATAGGTTTCCCAGAGACTTTCCATCTCTTTGGATTACCTTTGGAGTCTCTTTCAGTCCGATGGTATATCCACTCTCCTGGACTCAATTTTTTGGCTTCTTCTAATGTGATTGATTTCATTTTTTAGTCCTCCAAAATAGTTGATTTCAAAACTCTGATTCTTTTTCCTTTATAGGAGATAAGGGCTCCAGCAAAATTGCCGAAGGAGAAGTAATAAATTACGGTTCTGGTAACAAAATTATGTGACTTAGTTTCCAACGTAATAGTAGACTTTTTGCCATTTTCATAAACAATCCAGCGACTGCCAGAATTGTTTAAATAATAAGTTCCATTTCTCATTCTCATTTCAAATTCTGTATTTAGTTATCAAACTTTTGTAGTCATTGATAAAGTTGTTAATATCAAATCCAGCAATGACACAGACTTCATATCCGTTTATGTAAACCAAGGTATCTAACCAGGTTCCATTCTCTTCAAAATCTTCACATGTGAAGTTAATTATGGTTGGACCATACTGCCATTTTCTTGTTTTCATCTTGTTCTTTTTAGTGGTTGTTTGAAAATAAAAATAGTTCGGATGTCGTTTTCAGAGTCATAGAATTCCAAACCCATGACTCCTCGTTTTTTAGCCTTACGTAGGTACCTATTTAATAATCCTATGTGGAGAGTACCCTTTCCATCCACGTAGGTCTTACTTTTTGGTGGACAGCTCCTTTTTAGTCGCATTGTCGTCCACTTTGTTCGTTTCATCATGCTTCCTGAGTTGTTATGACATGGTACCATGTATTCCTGTCTCTCGGATTGGAAATACAAATGTACTGCACATCATTAACCGTAATTAGTAAAGTCACAATTTCCCCGTCAATGCATAATACCTCTTTGGGGAAGTAAGGATCATTCAGATCAGGCTCATTGGCATAAAGTAAATCTACCCATGCCTCGTCCATTTTTTCAGTTACAAAAATGATTTTTTTCATTCTACTTGGTTTTATTTTGGTTCATATTAGTTACATGCGTCCATAAAAAAAGGACGCCCTTACATATAAAGAGCGTCCTTTTAACCTGTTCAGCCGGGTGTGCTATTTCACTTTTTTGTACACGTTGACACCAACCATGATGTCCCCTCCTCCTTCGATTGGCTGGTTGCCATTGGTTGAGGCTATCACTAAACTTTTACCAGTTGAGGATGGTGTTCCCTTTTTTGACAGATCAACGGTGATTGTCAAAACATTGTCCTTGCGAACCATTTTGATGTTTGTCATGATAAATTGGTATTGTGGGAGCTTTTTTATTCACTCCCGGGTTAAACATAAAAAACAAGTCGTTCATTTCATTCGTTTGTTACAAGTCATAAAAAAAAGGACTTACTTATATATTATACAAAAAATTATACAATATACAAATAAGCCCTTGATACCTGCCTGTTAATGGCTCAGTTCATACACCAGCCCAATCGGAGTACACTCCCGTCGTAGTTGAATATAGTCATTTGGAAGAGGTCTCCCCTTAAGGTGACATTGCCTCCAGCCACACCACCTACTCGGTAAATAAATAACATTTCTTTCATTTTACTTGGTATTTGTAGTTTGATTCAATTCCATTCTCATGTCTTTCATTACTTCAACCGTTCGCCTTTGATTGACAACCGTCACAACTGAAATATAGTCACCAAGGTAATATCGTTCATGGTGTGGTTTCCTATTGGTTTCAGTATAGATTTTTGAAAGGATAACCTCTTCCTTAATCCATTTTGTCAAAGTAACTTTTTTACCAATCGGAGTTAAATAGGAATCATTCTTTTTACCGAAGTATGGTCCTTCGATGAGATCTGTCAATTCTTTTTTGATCTCATCCCTTGTTTTGATCCTTTCAGATTTGTCCATAATTTTGGCTTTTTAGTTTGTTTATAAATAAAATTAATTAGTGTTGAGCCAATAAGTGGAATCGAACCACCTCTGCCTATTATTTCAGCAGGTACCATTTACAATTGGCATATTCCTTTTTATTCAAAAATAGTTTTCAAATTAGCCCTGGACTCTTCCATGCCTTTTATTGCCATTTCTAAATATTCCATTTCACCACTGTCCTTGTACAGTTTTTTATTGATAGTTAATTCAAGGGCTTCCATACAGTTTTTGAGAAGCCTTGAAATATCCTGTGCCTGTACTTCCACAAACCTTATAGTTTTTTTGTTTGTAATCATAGTCATGATATTACTTTTTTAGTTTAAAGTTTGGTTTTTAAAAACTCAAGGTAAAATTTTACCCTCATTCTTTCAACAGACTTTTCATAAAGCCTAATGGGCAATTTAGGATTTACTTCAGTTCCTAACCTTTTTAGGTACTCATTAAGTAAATCCTCTCGAGACATCCGTGACAAATTTCTTTCCATTTTTATAAGTTTTTTAGTTTATAATTTAGTTACATATTAAGCCCAGCCTCGATACAGGAGTCCATAAAAAAACTGGACCACTTTTGATGATCCAGTTTACTTTTTACTTTTTGGAACGTACCATAAACACAAAGGGAGTCATCCAAATAAAGCCCCATGGGATTAATAATATGTCAGCCATTTTTTCCCAGTCAAATTGTATGCAGGCAAATAACAAAAAGGAAATAATGACCCATATTATTAATGATCCTAATACTACCCAGGTTTCCACGTCGAATTTTTTCATTTTATAAAAATATTAGTTAATAATTAGTTTACATACTATATTAATAAAGTATAGCCACAAAAAAAGGAGTTGGCTTTTGACCAACTCCCTAATTTTGAGTAACTTACCAGGTTATGCGGCTTTTTTGTTACTTTTTTTAGCCCTTTTAATAACAATTCCATCGGCAGTAACTTCCTTATTACCAAGGTATTGCGGGTTTTTCTGTGTTACTGTACGGAATTTGATATGGGCTTTAATCCCTCCCACACTATATCGAGTGGAATATTTAAGGGATTTGGACGCATTGTTACACTGCTCTATTAAATCCGCCCACTTGCCACCGGCTGTTATAATAGTGTCCAGTTTACTTGCCAGTGTTATAACTGGTTTTTTAGGGGCTTTTTTGTCAGCCTTTTTGTCCTCTTTTTTAGGGGCTTTTTTGTCCTCTTTGCCTTTCGGAGCTCCTTTTACTGGAGCTTTCCCTTTTTCGGCTTCGGCTTTGGCTTTACTTTTTTCCAGTAACTTTTTGGCTTTGGCACTTGTTTGTGCAATTGTTTGTTTTGTCCTTTTAAGTTCCTGGGTTCCAGCGTTTTCAGCGTCGTTAACTTTGTTTCCTTCGGCGGGTGTTAAATTTGTTGTTTCCATAATAAAAATAAATTAAATTAGTAAATAAAAAATTATAGTACCTCACCATTATTGGGAGGGTTGTAGGCACAATTTTGATCGCCAAAATAGTTTATTACACATATCCTCTCGGATACTGTAATTTGTTCTGTAACAATATATTACTGTGCCCTTGCCGTTGTAACTAATTAATTTCCAAACTTTTACTTGACTTGTGGATACTGTACAATTATTATTATATAATAATATTATGTAAGTAACTAAAAAACAGTAACTTTCCAGGGTTTGGGGCATTTTTTACTGTTGTTTTATTTTACACGTTAGGCATATAACTTGTTGGTAGTTAATAATTTAGTTTATAATATGGCCAAACTTAATATTTTGTTAACACGTTAACGTTATAATAAATGGCTACATACATTATAATAACTAAAAAATCCCAGTCCTCCAAAATGTCAAAAAACGTACATTTGTTAACTTGTTTGTTACTTAAATTGTTGGCTAATTACGTGTTTCCCAACAGGTTACAGCCATTTTCAGTTCGGATTGTGTTAACAGTTTACTACCTAATTCCCTGCTGTCCAACCCTTTACAAACATTGTATCCCAGTACTTCAAAAAACGTGTGTAAATTTCCAACTTTACTCCGTAAAGTTATAACTATTATTTGGACTAACAATGGGATTTTACAATTATTTTTAATAAAAATGTAAAATAAATTTTAATTAACTGTAAATTAACTAATTACAGGGGTAAAAAAACGCCTGGAGCACAAACAAAAAACGTGAGAAACGGTAACTAATAGTGTAGTTTTGAGCCAAAAACACTAAAAAAGTGGCTGTAATTAACTGTATAATAACACTATAAGGTGAAATACAATTACTATTAAGTATTTAGTTATATTATATTGGCATAGTTAAGCCACTGTAAATTAACATATTATGTGGCATACTAATAATAAACACGTTTGCGCGAGAATGAGGGATTTTGTAGTGTTATACATATAATGTACAGTAATAACAAACAAAACAACAAATAAACTATCGCAACGCCCGCAATATCGGCTTGTTTACATGTTAACAAAGTAACTAACAAAATAAACAAGTGGAAATTATACTTAATAACTGTACAAAACAACAAATTTCCACATAATCCACGTATTCCACTAATTAACTGTGACTTACATGCTCCAACAAAAAACAACAAATAATTAATCCACTGTATGTCAACATAATAAACATGCCACACGCCAAAACAACTAATAAACACTAATAAACACAACAAAATAAACTTGCCAACTAACAAGTTAATTAATAAAACGTCCACTAATAAATGTATGTCACTGTCAATAAACATGTTATATGCCACACAATGTTATAAGCCACTGTCAATAAATGAAATAGCAATAAATATAATAATGTAAACAACTAATAAGTAACTATCCACTTAAATTGACTTTAATGTTTATTATTAAAAGGGATAATTTGATATATAACGGGCTGACTGTGGCGTATGACTATCCAAGTTAACATATAATAACACTAATAAAACGCCTTCCTTGTTACATATTAAAAATGTCAAATACGATAAGTGATATAAATAAATAACTGCCAGAAACATTGTTAACGTTATTAAACATGTAATAAACATATATCAAAAACGTGGTAAACTGCCAAAATGTATATTAAACTGCCAAAAACTGCGGCGCCCGGGCGACATGTGACAGGGGCGTTTTGATATGACAAACAACAATAAACAGTGACGTAAGCCTAAAATAGGAGGGGTGTACCTACTATGGAGGGCTACTGGCATAACAAAAAAGTAGTATACGCAACTCTCCATAACAAGGACGTATGCCAACTGTGGCATAGTTTAGTTATAACATATGACGAGGAAATACATGCCCCGCAATGTGCCATGTAGTGGCGTATTGCTAAAATCAATTACAAAAAGGTAACATATACGCATCCCTCCATAGTTGGAAGATAGTTAGAGGTTACTAACATATATAGGGTATGTAAATCACGGTGATGTGGGTGATATAGGGCGTGTGCACGTACGCAAAGGCATGTAAGCCTACAAATGTACATGTAATAAGAGATCACGCCCCTGCCCCCCGGTTTCGCCGCCCGTGAACTGAAATGCCTGTCGAAGGCACACTTGGCCAACGTACAAAAATAAATCGGAAATCAATGTACTGTGCAAAAATTTGTAAAAGTCAATTCGGCTGGGAAGGGAAAATGCACCTCCAAACAACATATTCACATAATGCACTGGAAAGGGTAACAAAAAACGATGTCTATATATAACAAAAACGGCAAAAAACGGTAAAAATCGCGTCAGGAAACGGGCATTACTTAAATTGATATACACCACGGAAAAGAGGACAAAAAGTGGTAAACATTTATTTATAACGAATATAAATTAGATTTCATTGTCATTCATTGACAATGGCTTAGAGGACCATTAAAAAAATATTTGGGTACTCCACATTGTGGTTTCCAAATAAACATTTAACTTAGTAGTCATAACAGATTTAAAAATTAGATGACACGTGTAACAAACCAATGTGGAAGTGATATGAAAAATCATTATGTGATAAGATGGAATAAGGACAGGCCATTGCAGGCATTCAAACTTGCATTGCTTGGTGCCACGGATAAGCAGATTGCAGATGTCATGGGGATTGACATTAATACATTGGATTACTGGAAGCGAACGAAACAAAGTTTCCGTGAAATGTTGAACGAAGGGAAGATGAAAGCTGACGCTGAAATCGCGGCATCATTTTTCAAGAGGGCAAGGGGATACACGTACAAGGAAGAAAGAACGGTAATGGTGAAAGGGAAACCACTCACATCAACAGTTACACGTCACGTCCCTGCAGATAGTTGGGCTGCACACAAATGGCTCAGTTTACGTCAGAGGGAAAAGTGGGCTGACGTTCAGAGGACAGAAATTATGCAAACAAACGTTAATATTATGAAACTTGACTTAACAGGACTTTCCACTGAAGAGTTGATGTTAGTCAAGAAACTCGGCTTAAAGCAACTGGAGGCACATGTCACAGACAATTGAAATGGTGCGAACAAGGATGCCAAAGACAAAGGCTCTTGAAGCCGCTTTGAGCAATCCAAAGGCAGTGGTACGGGAATTAAATAACCGATCACTGTATCACTTTCTTCAATATTTCTGGGACATTACTTCTCCCCATAAGTTTCAACATAACTGGCATATTGAGTATTTATGTAACGAGTTGGAGAGAATTGCAGAGAGGGTTGCCAAACGAGAACCTAAAAAATATGACCTCATCATAAATGTACCACCCGGTACTACAAAAACGATAACGTGTTCTATCATGTTCCCTGCTTGGTGTTGGACCAAATGGTTTTGGATGAGATTTATTACTGCGTCCTATTCATCAGCACTATCCATGGAGTCCGCTGAGTATTGCCGCGACTTGATACGCAGTGCCCAATTCCAAGAGCTTTACCCTGAGTTAGACATAAAGCCGGATAAAGACACCAAGTCAAACTTCAAAGTTGTCAAACGAAGGACAATCATTCCCGGAAGAGAAGGTAGGGTTATAACAGGTGGAGGTAGGTATAGTACGTCTGTAGGTGGTACATTGATGGGGTTTCATGGGGATATATTAATAGTTGATGATCCCCTTAATCCAACAGAGGCTATTTCAGATAAGGATAGGGAAACTGCAAACAGATGGTGTGAGCAAACACTACCTACTCGTAAAACCAGCAAAGAGGTTACTCCAACAATATTTATAATGCAGAGATTACATCAGGATGATCCTTCTGGTCATATTCTTGCCAAACAAAAGAAAAATATAAAACACATTTGCTTACCTGGTGAGATTCGAAATTATGCTAAGCAAGTGAATCCTCCCGAACTTATTAAATATTATAAAAATGACCTACTTGATGTAAATAGGTTGACATGGGATTCCCTACACGATTTGGAAGCAGACCTTGGTCAATATGGGTATGCTGGTCAAGTTGGTCAGGATCCCACACCTCCTGGAGGAGGGATGTTTAAGGTAGATCATTTTCAAATAATGACAACCATGCCTCCATTACAGCATGTAAAAGCATCACTTAGGTATTGGGATAAGGCTGCAACCCAAGATGGGGGTGCATACACCTGTGGGGTTAAGATGAGCAAGTTAAGTAATGGTCAATGGTTAGTGGAAGACGTGAAGAGGGGTCGGTGGGGCACGAACGAGAGGGAAGCTATAATAAAGGAAACTGCTATAAATGACGGTCGCAGAGTCACTGTATGGGTTGAACAAGAACCGGGGAGTAGTGGAAAAGATTCTGCTGATGGTACTGTTCGTAATCTTGCAGGGTTTGTTGTTAAGACAGAACGTCCCACTGGAGATAAGACATATAGGGCAGATCCTTATTCAGTACAGGTAAACGTTGGAGCAGTTTCACTGTTGTCAGCAGAGTGGAATCATAAGTTTATTGAAGAGCACCGTTTCTTTCCATATAGTACTTATAAGGACCAAGTAGACTCCTCCAGTGGTGCTTTTGGTAAGTTGGTGAATAAGAGGGTTCCAAGACGCATTACTTAATTTAATATTTATTTAAAATGGCAAATTCAATCAAAAACACAGGAAAAGTTAAATTTTTTAATGAAAACAAAGGCTTCGGTTTTATTAAAGATGCAAAAGCGGACAAAGATTACTTCTTTCATTTTTCAGGGATTGTAGAAAAAGGAAAGGTTAAGAAAGATGATCAGGTTAGTTTTGAACTTGAAAACGGACAAAAGGGCCTAAAGGCTGTTAATATACGGAGGATTGAAGAAAGTAAATAGTCAAAATCTATAACGATGTCTACTCAAACAACATTAACTCTTAAGCAGGGGGATTCGGATACTCTTGTGGAAACTATTGAGGGATTGGATTCCCTTATAGGGTATAATGCTAAATTGTACATAATGACTAAGGATGGGGTAGAAGTGGATACATTAACTGGAGTTATTGACGGATTGGAAATAACATACGAAATTTTGAATGAGGACTCAAAGTTATATCCAATAGGAAATCATAGTTTTGAGACTAAAATTTGGGATGGCAGTGATCATGTTTACACTCCGTCTTATGGAAAATATAGTATTAAATCAGCATTAGAAAATGATCCGTCATGAGTGCAGTGGTAGGGACCATAGTAGGACTTAATGTCAGAGGTACAATTGTAAGTAGTGGAGCTTATAACTGGGATTATTACTGGTTAAGCCGTTTTGTATCCACTCTGGCACTTGTGCAGACTGATGATGATGTTACCCTGACATGGGTAAATAATGGGACTGTTGATTGGGATTATATTTTGATTGAGCGGAAACTAAGCGGGGGTGACTATGCTCAGATTGCTCAGATAACCAAAACACTTGAGACATATACGGATGAAAATTTCACGGTTGAAGGAACTTATTATTACCGGATAAGACTAATAAAGGGTACTCATTATTCAAGTTATTGTACGGCCATATCCATTGCCGTATCACTTGTTCCCGACGGCGCACCCGTCAATCTTACCGTAGTTGTTGACTCTAACACGGCAGCAACTCTTAACTTTGATATCGGTTCAACTAACCACGATGGACACCGTATATATATTTCAACAGACGGGGTGACATTTACAGAAAACAGCACCGTACTTGGAGCAGTAGCAACAAAGCAGGTGACGGGATTAACGGCAGCGACTCAATATTGGTTTTATGTTAAGGCTTATAAGGGTACCTATGAAAGCACCGCAAGTAATACGGTTTCAAAATATACATTTGACACTAATGCTTTTGCTTTCATTGCAGCTGCAAGCCTGAGTGATGCTACTGAGAAAGAAGCGGTAAGTGAGTTTGTTACTGATCTGAAAGCTATAAATGCAACTCAGGCTGACTTTATAAACTTCGACACCCCCGCAAGTTCTGTTTTAAGGGCTTCTTACCCGTTATTAGGAAGCGCCACAGCAAAACAAAAATTTAATCTCATTGATCCGAGAGATTTAGATGCAGCCTTTAGATTGACTTTTGCCGATGATGCAGCCGGAGATCATACTTCAGCCGGTTATATCCTTAATAACTCTTCAAAATATGCTGATACTCATTTAGTGCCTGCAACTCATCTGACAGAAGATAACACACATCTTGCTATATATATGTGTGACACAGGAGAGGTAGGCACAAGGGGACTCATTGGCTGTCAGCAGACGGGGAAGGGAGTGTATATGTATTCCTACATCTATGCGACCAATCGCACAAATACCGTTATGTATTCTGATGCTATTAATGCGGTTTATGATTTTATTCCGTCAGCAGAAGGGTTACAGGTTGGGAGCAGAACCGCAGTTAATTATTTATCATCATTTAAAAATGGGAAGAAGCTAACATCAAATGCCGGGTCAGATACAGGAGCATTACCCACTAACAGTATTTTTATAGGGTCAAGAAATGGAGCAACTATTGCTTATGGAAATGGGACAGTAGGCTATTCCTCGGTAGGTGCAGGGATAACCGATGCTGCCAATATCTTATACTGGGAAGCTGTAAGGAAATTTATGGTAAAAATAGGCAGAAGAATAGAAGCCACAGCAGTAACAGCAGGAGTTGCTATTTCATTCGATGATTATACTGATGTTTCTTTAAATGCAGAGATTCCAGGTCTTCAGTCAATAGGGATGAAGTACACCGCTTGTGCTGAGGGCGTATCATTCGGAGGAGCGTCTTTGGCTGAATTGAAAAAACATATACTGAACGGTGCTTCAGTCTGTTCTCACTCAATAGATACAGCCACGGCTCCTGATTATCTTGCCGGAGGAAAAACGGCACAGGAATACTATGATGATAAGGTTGCGCCAAATATCGCAGCACTAAATGCAGAATTTGGTATTAACGTAAAAACATTTGGCTATCCAAGTTCGCAGCATGTTGAAAGCGTGACAAATGTTTTATTAGCTGAAGGGATTACACTTGTGAGATCATCATTATCCCCATTTTCAAGGTATGACGGAACAAATCAATTTATTCTTAGTGTCCCATTTGATAATACAGATTTTACGTTAAATCAGTATAAGGCAATGGTAGATGATGCGTTGGCAAACGGTAATATCCTATTATTGCATGGTCACCAGATTGCAGATACAGCTAATGCGATGAATATTTCATGGGCTACATTAAAGGCAGTTGTTGAATATGTACTTTCAAAGAATATGACATTTTACCATTATGATGAATTGTTACCCTCATTATTCGCATGAAAAACATCTTAATCATATTATCCCTTATTGCCATTAATTGCACAGCTCAACAGCTAAACGATAAGCAACTGCATCTAATGGTTGGTACATTGGCAGGTGCATGGGGGACATGGGTCGGGTCAATCTACTTTGAGCATTCCCCTGAGAAGTCAGCATTAATCGGGGTAGGTATAACAGCACTTGCAACGGGAGGAAAGGAGTTGATTGATTATGGTACAGGTGGAAAGGTTGAGTTAAGGGACTTAGGCAATAGCATGTTTGGAGGTTTTGTCGGTGCAGGGCTGGTCTATATGGGAATGAAAATCTTTCAAAGCAATGCGCCGTATATCACATATAACAATGGTTTGCAAATCGGAATAAAATTAAGGATATGAAAAGAACAATTCAAGGGGGAAGATCTATTCTAACCAATAGTGGTCAAATTAGAACATTTGCCAGTGAGTTGGTCAGTAGAATGATGTTGGCTACAAAACTAGGTACCCAATATGATGGTTCGCGTGATATTTATAAAGCATTGGGGTATCCAGCAGCCAATACTTTAAAATTTGAAGATTATCTTGGTAGGTACATCCGTCAGGACATTGCTAAAGCAGTAATAGATCGTCCTGTTAATGCCACTTGGCAAGGGGATTTGGAACTTATTGAAACAGACGAAGCTGAAGAGACTCCTTTTGAAAAGGCTTGGAGAAAATTGAATTGGAATCTTGATATTAAGAGTATTCTTGTTCGTGCCGATAGGTTAACAGGTATCGGTCGATATGGAGTGATATTGTTAGGGCTTGATGATGTAAGTAATCAATTAGGTTTTAAAGAACCAGTTAAGCCAGGGAAAAGAAAACTTTTATATTTAAAGCCTTTCAGTGAAAAGAGTGCTAAAATAGCTTCATACATTACTAATCCAAAAAATAAAAGATATGGAAAACCTTTAATGTATGAAATTGAAGTGGCTGATATGTCAAATGGAGTAAGTACATCAACTATCACTGTGCAAGTTCATTACTCAAGAATTATCCATATTGTTGATGGTTCTTTGGAGTCGGATGTATTTGGCTCACCTAGATTAGAATCTATTTATAATAGATTGATGGATTTGGACAAAATAGTAGGAGGTGATGCTGAAATGTTTTGGAGAGGTGCTCGTCCTGGATTCCAGGGAGTTGTTGATAAAGACTTTACATTGACTCCTGAGGCAGAAGAGGAATTTGTAGATCAGATAGATGAGTATGAAAATTATTTGAGAAGGATAATAGTTAATGAAGGGATCACTTTAAAGGAATTACAACAGACAATTAGTGACCCAAAAAACCATGTGGATGTTCAATTAACATTAATTTCAGCGGATAAAGGAATTCCCAAACGTATTTTATCGGGAAGTGAACGTGGTGAATTGTCAAGTGTACAGGATTCTGACGAATGGAAGACTTATGTGAAGTCACGAAGAGAGGATTTTGCCGAGCCACATATTATGAGACCGTTGATAGATAGACTTATTGAATTAAATATTTTACCAACACCAACGGATGAATATAATGTTGATTGGGCTGATCTGTTTGCAATAAGTGAAAAAGAAAGAGTTGAAATAGGAAAGGCAAGAGCAAGTGCCTTACGGGAGTATTCTTACAATCCTATGGAGATGGCTATTGTTCCACCGGCGGGATTCTTACAGGAATTCTTAGGATTCAGTAGACAGCAGATTGAACTTATGGAACAGATGAAAAAGTCCGACATAATGGAAGAGATAAAGGAAATGTTGAAACTTGAGGCAGAAGCGAAAGCAAGTGTTACCCCAGCATTACCTGAGGCTAAGATGAAACGAACAACGTCAACAACGAAAGAATGATAGAGGAGATAACCATATCAAAAGGCCTTGTCAAAAGCTATGATCCAACGCACACAACGACGTTGAGGAAAGTTTTTTCCAACGCTATGAAACAACGATTTAATGAATTGTTGTTGTTGGTTGTCGTTGCTATTGTAAGACAGGATTGTTTTGGTTTGTCTAAAGATAAATTAGTGTTACATCAAATGACTCCTCCAAGTTGGCAACAGTTTAACTATGCAAGGAATGCTGACAAGCTGGAGGCTTTTATGAAGTGGTTAAATGAACAAGTAGATAATGGCATATTGGAGGTAGGGCATTTACGACAGATAGGAAGACCTGTTGAAGATAACTGGATGAACATTTATCTGTTTGACTCTTATAAGAGGGGTGTTATACGTGCCAGGTATGAAATGAGAAAGGCTGGGTTTGACGTTAAGAGCATTGATGAGTCTGGAGGTATTGATATTGTTATGGGTCTACCCTTTCATATTGATCGTCTTGGTTTAATATTTGCCAGGGCATACAGTGATTTAAAGGGTATAACGGCTGATATGGATACAATTATTAGTAGAATATTAGCACAGGGCTTGGCAGATGGTGATGGGCCTGCCTTGCTCGCCCGCAAACTTGTTGCCGCTATAAACGGATCCAACTTAGGTGATCTTGCCCTAAAGGATAGCATAGGGCGTTTTATCCCTGCCTTACAAAGAGCAACATTATTATCACGTACTGGAATTATACGAGCACATCATTTAGCAACAATACAGGAATACAGGAATTGGGGTGTTCTTGGAGTTACTGTAAAGGGTGAATGGATAACGGCAGGAGATAATAGAGTGTGTCCAAAATGTGCCTCAATGGAAGGAAAGATATTTACACTTGATGAAATTGAATATATGATTCCATTACACCCGGATTGTAGGTGTATGGCTTTACCATATTTTGAGGATTTGGTTAAATATGAATAAAATATAGGAGGACAAAGTTATGCCATGGACCGTTAAAGATGTTGATAAACACAAAAAAGGACTAACTGATGCTCAAAAGAAGCGTTGGGTGGAAGTCGCAAATTCAGCTCGTGCTGCTTGTTTGAAAAAAGGTAAGCCTGAAAGTGAATGTGATGCCTCAGCAATTAGGCAGGCAAATGGTGTTGTAGGGAATACGGATATGAATTTCTCTATACATACAGTTGAAATTGAGGAAGCGTACACAGTTGTTGTTGCTCAGCATCAAGGAAAAAAGCACTTGGTTATTCCAGTAACAATGATGGTGGAAGGTGTACATAATGGTAGTCATGGTCCATTATTACACACCATAGCCGAACTTGGTAAATTTCCTGGAGCTTGGGATGGTATTCCTGTCATTGTAGATCATCCTGAGGTGGATGGACAGAATGTTTCGGCCAATGCCCCTGACATAGTTGATAGTAGAGTTGTTGGGCGTGTGTATCATACACATGTTGATGGTAATAAACTCAAGGCTGAAGTTTGGATTGATGAAGAGAAATTAAGGCAAGTGCACTCCCCGACACTTGCGATGATAAATAAGAGAGAGGTAGTGGAAGTGAGTGTGGGTGTATTTAATGAAGAGGAAGAAGTTGAAGGGGAATGGGAAGGTGAAACGTATGAAGCGATAGCCAGGAATCACAGGCCAGATCATTTGGCTCTCTTGCCCGGCGGGACAGGTGCTTGTTCTGTAGAGGATGGTTGTGGGCTTCGTTCTAACAATAAGAAAGGAGGAAAAAATGTGAAAAAAGAAGTGTTTCAAACGATGAGAACCTTAAACGCCGAGGGCTATGCTGTATCCCAGATGCAGGGAGTCATCGCGAATGAGGGGTACAAAGAACTTGTAGACGCCGCTCGTCGTAAATTGGATGGTATGGATACCAATGATAGTTATCATATGCTTGAAGAGGTGTATGAGGATTATTTGGTTTATGCTGTTCATTTTAGGGTTGGCGAATCCAAGATGTACAAACAGGGTTACTCTTTCAATAGCGGGGTTATTGAATTGAGTGGAGATCCTGAAGAAGTGCGTAAAAAGGTTGAATACGTGGCAAACACGGTTCAGCGAACTAAGTTTAGTATTAATCATAAAAAGGAGGACAAAACTATGTCAAATGCGAAAAATTGTCCCAACTGCCTTGCAAAGGTCGAAGCCTTGATTTCAAATAAGGACTCTGGCTGGAAAGAAGCAGATCGGGAATGGTTGATGACTCAGGAAGAATCCGTTCTTGACAGACTCACCCCAAAGGTGATCGAGAAGACGGTTGAGAAAACAATCGATGTGAACAAACTTGCTCCAGAAGATGCTGCAGCACTTGCCTATGGTAAGAAGCAGATGAAACTGAGGCGGGAGAATTTGGTTAAAGGGATTCAGGCAAATACCAGTAAGGAACTGTGGCCTGATGATGTACTGGTTACTATGAGTGAAGAACACCTTGAGAGGATCTTCAACTCTGTTAAGAAAGAGGATGAGGCTCCAGCAGATTATTCCTTAGGAGCAGGTGCTGAACTACATGTCAACGAGGACAGTGGGGTTGAACCTTTATATCCTACAGATGTTAAATTTGTTGATAGTAAATAAGAAAGGAGAACGATATGGCAAAAAATACTATCAAAGTAACAAACTACTCAAACGTTCGTATTGAGAAGGTTGCTAATGCTGCAATTACACCCGGTTCGTTACTGGAATTTACCAGTACCGGTACTGTAAAGGAACATGCTACTGCTGCTGGAAAGCATGCGTTCATGTTTGCGATTGAGGATGAACTTCAGGGGAATGGGATTAATGATGATTATGCCGCTGGAGATCAGGTACAGGTTTGGATACCTGGACGTGGAGATATTGTATACGCTTTACTGGAAGATGAAGCCAATATTGCTATTGGTGACTTTGTTGAGTCCAATGGGGAAGGAAAAGTACAGGAATACACCAGCGGAGTTATTGTTGGTGTTGCTGTTGAGGCAGTGAATCTTTCTAGCCTTCCTGAAGGTTCTGAATCCAGTGAAGGTGGAGCATATTACAATCCTCGTGTTCTTATTCAAATAATTTAGTTATAACATAAAAAAAGGAGGAAAGTTATATGAAACGCACAGGTGCTAAAGTTGACCTTATTGGAGCCGATGGAAGGACGATGGGTGTTGTAGCCAACATGTTGGCAAACAGAGGTCGCCTTGACGTAGGGAGGATGAAACCCTTCATCGACTTAACAACTGGAATAGCCTACATGACTGTATGTACGGGTGACCCGACTAAGAAAGAAAGTTATAAGGCTGTTCCGTTACAGACAAACGCAACTGCTACTCTCCAGAGGGATGAGTGGAAGGCTCTTGATGAAGCTGTTATGGATGTTGCTCGTTACCGGTTGAATGGTGTTCAGGATCTTATTGAAAAAGGCCTGACTTACAATCTTGGGAATGCAATGGCAACAACCGTTCTTGAATGGCATGATGTAAGTGATGCTTTTGAGGCTGATCTCACAATGGACGGAATTACACGTTCAAAGGGGGATCGTCCTGTTTACCAGCATAACTACTTGCCGATACCTATCATACACGTTGATTATGAGATTAACGCAAGGGTATTGGCTGCCAGCCGTAATATGGGGAATCCCCTGGATACAACTTCAGCTGAAAGGGCTGCAAGGAAGGTAGCTGAAAAATTGGAAAACATGCTGTTTACGGACACCTCTTATGCATTTGGTGAACTGGATAGCAGAAGCCGTAACAAGATTTATAGTTACATCAATTTCCCGGACAGGAATATCAAAGCAATTGGAACTCATTGGGACGATTTAGCAACTCCCGGAGCCACCATTGTTTCCCAGGTTTTGGAGATGAAGCAACTAAGTCTTAATGATTATCATTATGGTCCTTGGATGTTATACATCCCTTCCAATTATGAGACAGTCATTGATGAGGATTACGATGCCACTACTCCTGGAACAACAATCCGTGAAAGGATTTTGAAGATTTCCAAGATAGAAGGTATAAAGGTTGTTGATTCTCTGCCGGCTGATAACGTTCTTCTTGTTGAGATGAATAAAGAGACTGTACGTCTTGTACGTGGTTTAGGTCTCCAGAATATTCAGTGGGGGGAAGAAGGAGGGATGATTACTAAATTCAAAGTAATGACCATTCAGGTTCCTCAGATCAGGTCAGATCAGAACGGTCGTTGTGGTATTATCCACATGGCTTAAAAATTATTGACTAATCAAGTCATTTTTTAATTTATACGATTATGGAAAGAAAAAATAAAAAATCAGAAGAACCCAATGAAATTTATCGTTGGAGGAAAATAGGTGGTGGAGGTTGCCGCCTGGTAATAAAAGGATCAAAAAAGATAATCAAGCCGAATCAGGTGTTTGAAGCAACCGAGGAAGAAGTACCCGAAGCCTTCCGTGATGTTATTATTAAAATTGATGCAAAGGCCATACAGGAGTACAAAGAGATGCTTGGAAGCCTCCCTACCTTCGAAGCAAAGGAGAGAGAGGATGAAGAGGGAGTATGGGATGTATTTAATGGGAAAGGGAAGAAGCTCAATGAGAAAGGGTTGACAAAGGAGAAGGCTGACAAGTTCATTGAAACCTTGACTGAATAAAATGTGGACTATTCCTAAAATATGGGATGGTGGTGACGTATGGATCATTGGAGGAGGTCCTTCCGTAACTGAACAATTTGACATACCTGTTGAAGTTGTTAAGAGTGTTACTGATAGGACTTCCCCACCCAGCGTCTACTCTCCATACATGAAAGGAATACATGACAAACATGTAATAGGAGTTAATGTGGCTTTTATGATAGGGGATTGGATTGACATGGTTTTTTATGGAGACACTGGATTTTATTTGAGGTATGTAAACGAATTATCCAAATTCCCTGGAGTAAAGGTTACATGTGAACCACATCAGAATAAACAGAAGTGGATTAAGTATGTTGATAAAGACAAGGAACATCCACGAGGGTTAAGTCAACATCCTAACAAGGTAAGTTGGAATGGGAATTCAGGTTCGGCGGCAATTAATTTAGCCGTACATTTAGGAGCCAAGAGAATTATTTTGTTGGGGTTTGATATGAAATTAAGTAAAGAGGACTACCAACATTGGCATGATATATATTTGAGGGGTAAGATTGTTGAGGAACGAAGAAGAATGGGATTGCCCTTTGATAAATTTTTAAGGAGGTTTAAGTACATTGCAGAGGACGCTAAAAAGATAGGAGTTGAGATCATTAATGCATGTCCTGATAGTGCAATTATTGAATTCAGGAAAACCACAGTTAAAGAATTACTTCAATGAATGTTGTAAAAATATATGCGGGATTAGGAAATCAAATGTTCCAGTATGCCTTTGGTAAATCAATGGAGGCAAATGGAATTAAGGTTTGTTATGATCTATCTTGGTTTGCAAAACCAGCGGATCCTCCACGTCCCTTTGCGTTAAATAAGTTTAGGACAGATATTTCGGTTGGAGGATTTATGAACAAAAAAACTATTCATGAATCCGATTCAGAAGGCTATACATTTAATCCAGAATACCTAACCATGGAAGATGTCAACTTCTTTGGTTATTGGCAACATCAAGGGTATGTACAAAATGTTTTACCCTTATTAAGAGAGCACTTTAAAGTTCGTCCAAAATTATATACCGAAAGGTATCTTGAATTGAAAGAACAGATAGTCTGTAGTGAGTCTATTGCATTACATGTTCGTCGGGGGGATTACTTGACTAAAGGACATCATTTATTACCAATAGAATATTATGCTAAGGCATTAGACATGCTTGTTGAAAAAAAGGTGGAAGGGAAGGTTTACGTCTTTTCTGATGATGTTACTTGGTGTAAGGAAAATTTTATAGGAAGTCATTTTGTCTTTGTCAACGAAGTTGATTACCTATCTTTTGATTTGATGCGATTATGTCCTCATAAGATTGTTGCAAACAGTACATTTAGCTGGTGGGCGGCAATGGTGGGTGATATTTATAATGGAATGACCATGGCTCCGTTGAGGTGGAGGTTAAGAGATGATCAGGAAGAGAAAATTAAGGAACAGGGATTTATACCAGAACATTGGATAAGAATATAATTATGCTAATAACAGATCTTCATAAGTATTTAGATAAGCCTTGTAGAGGAGCCATTCATGTTGGAGCCAATATTGGAGAGGAGTGTGAGTGGTACCAACAATACGGTTTTACAAAGGTGTTATGGTTTGAACCAAATGTAGAGTTAATCCCTATCTTGGAAAAGAGAATATGTGAATTAAAAAATAATGAATTTTTTAATATTGGGATTCACGATACATTAAAAAAGGCTAATTTACATATTGCAAATAATGAGGGACAAAGCTCTTCATTATTGGCTTTAGGAACACATAAAAAATATCATCCACAAGTTCGGTATGTGAGAGATCAGGTAATCAGGTTGACGAGACTGGATGATTTTTTTGAGTACAGTGGTAGGGATATTTCGGATTATAATTTTTTAAATGTTGATGTTGAGGGTACTGAATTGAATGTATTAAAAAGTTTAGGAGACTCAATTAGGAAATTGGATTACATTTATTCTGAGGTTTGTGATGAGTATGTAAGGAAAGAATGTGCTTTGATTTCAGAAATAGATGCATATCTAAATAATTTCAATTTTAAAAGGGTTGTTACAAAAATGACAAAGGCACATTGGGGGGATGCCCTATATAGAAAGGAAGGTAAATTATGAAAAGGAATTTTAAGCCATATATGAATAACATCTTTATTGAAACGGGATCAGCTGGAGGAGAAGGGATTCATGCTGCACTGCAGGCCAAATTTCCAAAGATACATTCTATTGAGGTATTTGAACCCTGTTATCTTATTTGTAAGAATCGCTATGGCAATAGAAAGAGGAGAGTAAAATTATATCATGGGGATTCGTTAGTCATTTTACCACAGATATTAAGTGGTATTGACGAACCTTGTACTTTTTGGTTAGACGCACACTATTGTGGTGGAGGTTCAGGAGGGGAACAAAATACTTCTCCATTAATGGATGAATTAAAGATAATAGGTAATCATCACATAAAAACTCATACCATTCTAATTGACGATATTCGATTGATTAAAGAAAGAGAAAAGGAGTGGTTTAAGTTTCCTTATTGTATATGTGATATTGAAGAATACATACATTCTATTAATCCTAAATACAAGATAACTTATGATTTCGGTGAAGTTCCTAATGACATACTAATTGCACAAGTTATAAATGAAGGAGACATTTAATATATTGATGAGTCGTGTTCTCGAATTTGATGAAAATGTGTTTTCATCGGATTGGCGTTGGAAGTTATTGGAAGAGTTATACAATAAGAATTGGGTGTCTTGTTCTACAAAAGAAGAAGGGATTCCAAAAATAATTCATCAAATATGGTTAGGAAGTCCTTTACCTGAGAAGTATAAGGAATGGACAAAATCTTGGAAAAAATTTAATCCCAATTATGAATATAGATTATGGACGGATAAAGACATTCCTGGTTTGAAGATGTCAAATATGCATAACTTTGAACGCATTACTAATTACGGAGTACGATCTGACATAATGCGATATAATATTCTTAATAGATTTGGAGGGATTTATGCTGATACGGATTTTGAATGTTTAAGATCATTTAGTGATTTTGAATACCTCAATTTCTTTATTAGTGTGGGATACCCAACAAAGGTTGAATTGTATCCTGGATTAATTGGATGTACTCCAAACAATCCTATTATGAGTAAGATTGTGGAAGGGGTGAGTACAATAACAGTAAGGGACTTGATAAAGAATAGAGCCTTAGCAACAACAGGTGCATACTTCTTTACAGATACATTTTTTAAAGTTATTCAACAATATACACCTGGTGTGTTGGCTTTCCCTCCCGCAGATTATTTTTACCCTTTTCCAAATTATAAAGGGCATAAGATGGAAGATGGAAGAAAGTATATTAAGGAAGACTCCTATGCAATTCATTATTGGGAGGTATCTTGGATTAATAAGAATGCGGGGGTGGATTGGGTTCAAGGTGATAAATTTGCAGAGTTGGCTCATTCTATATATTCTCCTAGGACCAAATGCCCCGATGATTATTTAAAATATGAAAATTCATTTGATCCTTGTGATCTTAAACCAGTCAATATTGTATATACGAATGTTATGTATGTTGGTAAATTGTTGAAGATTGTGGAGTACTTACCTAATGAATTTATAATTATTGCACATAATGGGGATCACCATTTTGGAGATGGTAAGATACGTTGGTACAATGGAAATAGAAAATTAAGAGAAGAAGAGGAATATAGTATCCCCGACAATGTTCGAAAGTTATTTGTGATGAATGTAGATGTAAAGCATCCAAAGATTGAGCCTATTCCAATCGGACTGGAAAATGATATGTGGAAGGAAAGTTGGGATAAAAGGAAGATAATAGAATTTATGATGAGCCATCCTTCCTCTAAAAGTAAATTACTTTTAGTAAATCATAATGTAGACACCAATCCAGGGGAAAGGAATCAAATAAATCAATTGTTTGTTGATAAAGATTGGGCAACTGTTAAGAATGGAAAAAATGGTAATAAGAGTTTTACCACTTCATTTAAAGAAATGGGAATTCATAAATTTATGGCATGTCCAGAGGGCAATGGAATAGATACACATCGTACCTGGGAATGCTTATATATTGGTTGTATTCCTGTTATGAAGAGAAGTGTATTCACTTCCTTTTTTGAACATCTTCCAATTTGTTTTGTTAATAATTGGGAAGAGATTACGGAAGATTTTTTAAATAAGGAATATGAAAGGATTTCAAAGATCCCATGGGGCAGACAGGAGTTATCATTTGAATATTGGAAAAATAAAATAAAAAGTTGTTATGAACAATGAAATAAATACATTATGAAAACAGCATTGGTACTTGGAGCAGGAGGTTTTATAGGATCTCATCTTGTTCGGCAATTAAAAGAAGAAGGATATTGGGTTCGTGGAGTGGATTTAAAAAGTCCCGAGTTTTCCAGAACAGCAGCCGATGACTTTTATTTGAAAGATTTACGATATGTAAATAATGTGGATTATGTTTTTAATAGGGGGTTTGACGAAGTGTATCAACTTGCTGCAGATATGGGAGGAGCTGGATACATCTTTACCGGAGAACATGACGCCGACATAATAAGTAACGATGCTCTTATAAATCTTCATGTGGCAAGAAGGGCTGTTGAGGTTGGGGCTGGAAAGATATTTTATTCCAGTTCTGCTTGTATGTACCCTGAACACAATCAAATGGATCCAAATAATCCGAATTGTGCAGAGCATTCGGCATACCCGGCAAATCCTGATAGTGAGTATGGTTGGGAGAAGTTGTTCAGTGAAAGAATGTATTTATCCTTCCATCGGAATTACGGATTAGATATGAGAATAGCAAGATTTCATAATGTGTTTGGTCCTGAAGGTGCTTGGAACGATGGTAGAGAGAAGGCTCCGGCAGCATTATGTAGGAAAGTTGCTATGGCTAAGAATGGCGAAGAGATTGAAGTTTGGGGGGATGGAGAACAGACTCGTTCATTCTTATTCATTGATGAGTGTTTACTCGGTGTCAGAAAATTAATGGATTCAGATTATTTGGAACCTATTAATATTGGATCAGAGGAAATGATTACAATTAATTCCTTGGCACGAATGATTATGAATATTTCAGACAAGGCATTAACCATAAAACACATAAAAGGACCTCTTGGTGTTAGAGGGCGCTGTTCAGATAATAAACTTATTCGAGAGAAGTTACATTGGGCTCCTACTCGTTCATTACAAGAAGGATTGATTGTTACCTATGATTGGATAGATAAGAAAGCTCATGGAAGATAGAAAAACAATAGTCTTGGTATTACGGAGCGGAGGTGATTTTAAATTCCGTGATGTAGAATTGATTGCAAATCATATTAATGGTAAATGGCAATCAGATCTGCGTCCTCGTATTATTTGTCTTTGGGATAAGGTTACTGAATCTTATGATTTAGGAAACATTGAATTTATTCCATTAACAAATAAAGAACCAGGGACGTGGTCTCGTATTCAATTGTACAGTCCGGAAATGGAACAGTACAAACCTTTTTTATATGTTGATTTGGATACTGCTGTTATTCGGTCATTGGAAAATATATTTAATTTAATTCGAGATGATTCCCAATTCATAACACTTGAGGATTTTTGGCAAAGGGATCAATTGGCTACTGGATTAGTTTGGTTCCCCAAAAATTGTGATAAGACAAATAAAGTTTGGGATTCGTTTAAGGGTCCACTTGGATGGAGGATGGATTACTATATAAGGTCAATATGTCAGCCAGATACGTATTGGCAAAAGTTAACAACAACCATTTATGATTTCAAACCAAAGCCTGGTATTATATTAACACAATTACCTGCCGATGCTAACCTGGTATGCTTTCATGGGAAACCCCGTATTTTTACCGTTGTTGAAGCGTCAATGACTGTAGATTGGGTAAAAAGGTATGTTGAAGAAGAGTTCCCGGAGAGAAGAAAAAAGGCAGAAGTAACTGTAATCATTCCATACAAAGTGGACAGAGGGTGGTTAAAGGATGCAATTGCAAGTGTTCCTAAAGATGTTCAATTACTTGTAAGTCAAGGGGGAGGAAATTGGCCAGCAAATTTTAATAAGGTGTTAAGTCAAGCGGAGGGGAAATACATACGATATTTACATGAGGATGATATGCTTACTCCAAATTGTATTACTGACTCCGTAAAAGCCATTGAAGAGCAAAATGTTGACTTTATTCACGGAGATGCTATTGAGGCGAAAGAGGGTGAGCAAAGACGTGTTAGGAAATCCCCTAATATACTTATCCCTACCTTACAGGATCTTTTAAGCAAGAATGTTATTCACAGCGCAACAACAATGTATAGAAGGGAGATATTTACAAAGATCGGAGGTTTTGACGAAACACTAAACACTGCAGAAGAATTTGAATTTCATTTAAGATGTTTGAAAGCTGGATTTAAAATAGGTTACTGTCCAAATGTTTTGGCAATATATAGGAGGCATCCTCTTCAAAAGGTGAGGACCGTTGCAAAAGAACAAAAGGACAAAGAAAGAGAAGAAGTACGAAAAAGATATATGGAATGATAACACATTCTCCAATATTAATTACAGGGTGTCCCAGAAGTGGTGCAAGTATGATTGCTGCTACAATTAATATGTGTGGTGCCTTTGGGGGCACAATGGTTGGTGGGAATCAGAATGCAAAGCGGGGTATGTTTGAAAATGTAAGGATAAGAGAAGATCTTGTCAAAACATATCTTTCAGATTGTGGATTAGATGTAATGGGACAGTATCCGTTGACAGACCGTAAGAATTATTTGTATTTTCCTGATGGTTGGAAAGAAAAGGTTGAGAACATATTACTTTCAGAGGGATATAAGAAAGGTCCTTGGTTGTATAAGGACGCAAGGAGTGCTTTAATTTGGCCTATATGGAGTATGAATTATCCTGATGCTAAGTGGGTTATTGTACGTCGTAGGACGGGAGACGTGATTGACTCCTGTATTAAGACTGGGTTTATGAAGGCATTTAAGAATGAAGTGAATCAACAGGCTGTAGGAGCAAAAAATGAGAGGGAGGGTTGGTTATGGTGGGTTCATGAGTATGAAAAGAAAATAGTTAGAATGATTTCGTCGGGACTTAATTGTAAGGTAATTTGGCCTGAAAGAATGGTTGATGGGGATTACCGACAATTATATGAATTGTGTGATTGGTTAGGGCTAACATGGAAAGAGGAGGCCCTGATATATATAAATACGCTTTTGTGGAATAGTAGATTAAAAAGGAAAGGAGAACAAAATGGCAATAAGAACTAATGCAGACGATGTTCGATTAATTATGGATAATTGTACCGTAGAAGACGATGTGATTGATGCCATAATTGTTGCAGCAAGTGCTGTAGTGGATCAAGTATTCTCTGGTGATACTACCACAGGAGATACTCTACTGGAGCAGATAGAAAAGTGGTTTACAGCACACCTTATTGCAAGTGGACCACAGAGACAAGCGGCTCAGGAAGAAATACAGGATGCACGTATAAAGTACACAGGAACCTGGGGGAAGAAATTGGAATCAACTTCTTACGGACAAGCAGTTCTAGCAATGGATGTCTCTGGTAAGATGGCAAAACTTGGCAAGGGCACAGTGAAAATGAGAGCAATAATAAGTTTTGATGAATAAGATATGAGCATACAAAGTTTTATACAATCAAGATGTTCCCAGACTGCTGTTTACTGGGCGAATCCAACGAATGATGGATTTGGGCACTTCACGTTTGATACCCCTGTTGAAATTGATTGCCGTTGGCAAAATAGAACGCAAATATTATCAAACTCCGACGGGGCAGCAATTATTTCCAGGGCAGAGGTTGTTGTGACACAGGATCTAGATGAGGATGGATTACTTTATTTAGGAAGCCTGACAGATTTGACTACAACACAAAAAGCAAATCCAAGAACAGTAGATACTGTAGCAATTATAAAAAGGTTTGAAAAAACACCAGCATTGGGATCAACAACAGAATTTTTACGTAAGGCGTTTTTGACTCCTTGGCTTACTTAAATTTAATGATATGTGGGGTACTGAAATAAAAGGGCTTAACATTGTGTTAACCCGACTCAATAGAGAGATTGAGCAGATAGAAGGAAGATCTGTTCAAGGCCTTATCAAAGGTGCTGGATATGTACGTAGAAAGACGGAGAAGTCCTTTCCAAAAGTACCAAGGGATTTAGGTAACTTGAAAGCAAGTTGGTTTGTTGTAACAGCAAGTGGAGCCGTTCAAGGGGGAGAGGAAGCAATGATGGATAGATCTTTTGTAGGTCCTAATGCACAGTCAATCTCTTCCAGTTATCAAGGAGCCGTGTGGGAGGCACAGGCAGAAGCAAGGAAGTTGGGGGGACTTGGTAAAAAATTTATAATTTTTGGGTATGGTGCAAATTATGCCTTTTGGGTACACGAGATGGTTGGAGCTAATTTTGAAAATGATACAGGTCCAAAATGGCTACAAACGCATTTATCAAATAGTATAGGAATGATTGTAAAAATTGTTGCAGAAAACGCAAGGGTAAAATGAATGCACCAAGTATTGATATTAAAGATATGTTAGAAGCCTTCGGAGAGTCCTCAGGACTTGATGTTGAGTTTGCTGACAATTTATTTATAGGACATGAGCCAGCTGAACCGGACAACTGTGTTACAATATTTGACACGGCAGGGTTTCCTCCTTATATGGGGTTAACAACGGTGGGTTACGAATATCCTGCCGTTTATATAAGGGTACGGGATTTAAGTTATGTTAATGGTTGGAATATGGCTAATGCAATAAAGGATGCTCTCCATGGCCGGGCAAATGAGACATGGAATAGCACTTTATACACGATGATCAAATGTTCCAGTGGCCCCGCACTTCTGGATTATGATGATCACAATCGTGCTCGATTTGTTATTAACTTTAATTTACAAAGGAGGTAAAATTATGGCAAGTAATGCTGTAGCAGGAGTAGGAACAATATTTCAGAGATGGACTGGTAGCGCATGGGCTGCCATTGCTGAAATAAACTCGATTACCGGTCCTGGTATGTCAAGGGATACAATTGATGTAACATCCCTGGATAGTACGGGAGGATATCGAGAGTTCAAAGGAGGATTTCGTAATCCAGGTACTGTTCAGCTTTCAATGAATTTTACACGTCAGACTTACGACTTGTTTAAGACAGACTTTGAAAGCAACGCACTTGGTAATTATCGGATTGTTCTACCGGACGCAGAAACCACTACCGTGGAGTTTGAAGGTCTGGTCACTGAATTGCCTTTAAATATTCCAACTGATGATAAGATCACAGCGGATGTTACAATTCAGGTAAGTGGTTCTGTTGAAACTGATTCAGGCGCAAGTGCTGCATTAGGGATGTAGAACCTTTCAACCTAATCAAGGTTTTTTATTTTTATTATTTATCAATTTAAAATTTACTAATCATGGGAAATTTACTTAACAGAGAAGCACTTTTGGCTAAGGAAAAACTTGAAATAGTCAAAGTGGAATTTGAAAATGGAGACTTTATTTACGTTCGCCAGATGACTGGAAAAGAACGTGATATTTTTGAGCAGTCTATGCTAAGAAAAAACAGGGACAAGAAAGGGAATGTTATCAGTGTGGAAACAATACTGGACGACTTCCGTGCTAAATTGGCTGTACTTACGATTTGTGATGAGGAAGGGAATAGAATATTACAACCGGGGGACTATCCAACACTTGCTGCAAATATGAGCGCAAAGACATTGGAGACAATAATTAACAAAGCACAGGAGTTAAACGCAATATCTGAAGAGGACAAGGAGGCATTGGTAAAAAACTTCGAAGCCGGCCAGCCCGGCAATTCTACTTCCGACTCTGCAGAGAATTAAAGTATCCCCATCCTGATTACCTGTTAGAGCAATTAACATCAGCTCAATTAAGTGAGTGGGAGGCAATGGATCGATTAGATCCGATAGGTGAGTGGACAGGTAATTTTAGGTTGGCTTATTTGTGTTCATTACTAACAAACTTAACAATAAGCACACATGGCAAAAAAGGTTCAAAATTTACCACACCAGTTGACTTTATGATTGATTGGGATTTGGAGAAGTTAAATGAGCCTAAACAGCAAAGTGTTGAAGATATGAAACAAATACTTCTTGGAATAGCAGATGCTCAGAATAGATCAGTACAAAAAAAGGAAGGGCTAAAAGATTTTGATAAACGCCCTCCCAAGAGATTTAGACAACAGAACAAATATACATCAGGGCTATGAATATAGGAACATTGGTTGTATCGTTAGGTATAGACGCAACAGGGTTGTATAGTGGCGAAGTAGCCATGGCTAGGTTTGGAAAGAATAGCATGAGAGTTGTAAATGATCTAAATGGATCATTAAAACAATTAAGCATGTCCTTAAGAATGTTTGGTTGGTTAGCAACCACTGTTCTTACAGCCCCTTTTATTATGTTTGGGAAGTCAGTCTTCTCTGCTTTTCAAGAGTATGAATTTACAATGAAGAAGATTCAAGCATTGACAAATTCTTCTGCCGAGGAGGTAAAAAATTGGACAAGTGAAGTTTTAAAGATGGGAGGGGATTTGGCAAGACCTCCCCAGGAGTTGGCAGAAGCTTTATACTATATAACTTCGTCAGGTATTGCTGGTGCTGAAGCAATGAATGTTTTAGCAATTTCTGCCAAGGCGGCATCAGCAGGATTAGGAGAAACACAAAAGATAGCTGATTTAGTCACCTCTGCTCTTAATGCTTATAGGGGGACAGGTCTTACCGCGGCAAATGTGGGTAATTACTTAGTAGCAGGAGTAAGGGAAGGAAAAGCCGAAGCAGAGGGTTTTGCTACCGCATTAGGTTCTATCATCCCAATATCTTCTAAGTTAGGGCTTTCCCTTGACCAGGTTGTTGGGGGTATGGCCGCCATAACCTTAACTGGTGCGAGTGCAGCAAATGCTGCAACATATTTACGAAATATGCTACAAAAAATGATACACCCCTCTGCTATGAGTGAAAAGATGTTGAAGAAAATGGGATCTTCCTCTGCAGAGTTAAGGAATTTAATACGACAGCCTAATGGTTTGATGATGGCATTAAGTCGACTAAAGGAATTAACGGATGAATGGGGTATAGAGTCATTAGGTAAGGCTATTCCAAATATTCGAGGTATGTTGGCCTTCTTATCTCTTATGGGTAAGAATATGGAATATAACCAGGGGATCATGGATAGAATGAAGAACTCTACTGATGATTTGGATGAGGCATTTGCCATTGCGTCAACAACGGTTAAGTTTAGGATGAATTCAGCGATGTCTTCACTTAAGGCAGGGATGATAAGTTTTGGTTCTTCTATATCTACTGCTGTTCTTCCTATTATCGAAAATTTGGTTAAGAGATTTAACAATATGGTAACTTGGTTTAACTCGTTAGATGAGTCTACCAAGAGAACAGGGATTTCTGTACTTGCACTTGCAGCTGCATTAGGTCCGGTATCCTTGTTGTTCAGTGTTTTCTTGAGTGGAATAAATATGGCAGTTAAAGTAGTTCTTGGATTAGCAGAAGCTTTTACCTGGTTAAGAGTAGCTATGATTAGTAATCCTTGGATAGCCGTTGCCACAGGAGTTGTTGCAATTGTTGGTGCACTTGTACATTTTAGAAAGAAGGCTATCGAATCTGCAAGTGCGAATGATGTGTTTAATAAAGCATTGGTCGAAATACAAGGAACCATCAAAAAATTAAAGGATACCAGTGAGACTGATTTTAATACAATGACCATTGCTGAATTAGCCTATGCGAAAACAGTTGTTCAATCTCAGTATGCAATAGCACAAGCTCGTCTTGTTAGTTCTGAAAGTGCTAGAAAACAAGAAGGTTGGTTTAATAATTTGTTTGGTGCTCAAAGACAATTTGATAAATATCAAGATTCCGAAATAGCCAAGAAAAAACAATTGAAATTACAGTATGATTCTATTCTAAAGTCGATGGATGCGTGGGGAAAGCAATGGGAGAAGAATGCTTTATTAAGTCAAGTTCAGATGGATCTTGGAGGGCAAGAGGATAGTTGGAGTAGAATAGAAGAGGAGATTAATAAATCCAAAAAAGCCTTGGACGAATACGCAGAAAAATTACAGGAGATAAATAGAGAATTGGAAAGGCAAGAGAACAACAGAATTAAAGGAGGCGTTGGTACTAATTTTGAGGGATTATTTAAAAATACAAGATTGCAAAAGGCAAGAGGAGGTCCTGAATCTGAATTTGAGAAAAATATAAATTCAGAACTTGCTAAACAAGCCTACATGAATTCTTTGGTTGGTGATAGCTATGATAATCTTTCCTCACAGATACAGATATATACCAGAGCTCTTAGTGAGCTTTATGATATGGAAAAGCAGTTAGGAGTAAAGTCTCCATTGGTAGGTCAATATGAGGGGATATTAAAAGGTCTACAATCCATGCAAGAACAAGGATTAATGTCTGAACGGGATTACCTTGATAAAAAATATGCAATGGATATTGCCTCTGCTGAGAAGACAGGTAGAGATACTTCTTTAATTACATTCAAATATAATAAAGCTATTAATGAATTAAGGTTACGAGATATTGAGTCTTATCTAAGTTCCGCTTCTGAGGCAATAAGTACAGTGACTAATTTAATTGAGGCTTCAAAGGAAAGGGAACTTGCTTTGGCAGGTAATAATGCAAGGAGAAGGGAAAAGATTGAACGGGAGTATATGCAAAAGCAAAAAATGTGGGCGATTGCTCAGGCAGTGATCAACGGAGCATTGGCTGTTACTAATTTAATTGCTAATGTTAAGGGTTCTGTTTTAAATCCTGCAACTTGGGTAGCAATAGCAACTGCCACCGCAGCAACTGCAGCACAGATTGCTATTATCTCTTCGCAGAAGATGAAAGAGGGGGGAGTTGTCCCTCCAGGGTATCCTAATGACACATACCCCGCTTTGTTAAGTTCTGGGGAAAGAGTAACACCCCCAGGAAGGTTAGATAATTTAGAGCAAGGGGGAGTTGTTGAGTTTAAAATTAAGGATGATTATTTATACGGTATATTGGAAAGAAGAGGAAGAAAAGTTAAATCATATGCATAATGGCAGACTATAATATTAGATATAGAATTTCTTATTATCGATTTAGTGGAGGACAAACCACTATTGATATTCTTGAAAAAGGGTATATAGATGATGAAGACGGGGATTCCAGTAGTGGGGAAGGACCAAAGATAACCACTTTGACTGCTGGGGGAACACCATTAGAAATTTCCCGTGAAGGTTCTGTTACCAATATATATAAACCCACAATTGGATCTGGTGCGGTGATAAAAGTAATTGCTCAGCCATTAACATTAAAAAACTTGTTTACAATTGATCCACAGAAGTTTATGGTTAAGATATACAATGGAGCTTCTGGAGTTAATATGTTTTGGCAGGGTTTTGTTAATGCAGGAATATATACAGAGAGTTATAGCACACCAGAATCATTAGAGCATGAAATAACCATTTATTGTAATGATGGAATGTCTGTGTTAGAAGACACTCCTTATGAACAAACATTTGGAGGAAGTCCTTACACTGGATTTGTCACGATTGCCTCGGTTATGGATAACATACTTTCCAAAATAGATCTTGATTTTACCTATGTAAGAACAAATCAATTATTAACTTATGGTGAAGGGATTTATGCAGGTACCACAAATTTATTTACTGCATTAAAAGTAAATAATGAAAATTATTATGATGAAGATGGTGTTGCCATGTCCTGTAGGCAGGTTATTGATTCTATCTTTAGTTCACTTGGCTGGGTATGTGCTTTCAGAGGATCTCTTATAATGGTTGTTGATCCCCTTGATTCTGTAGACATACTCCATGGTCATAGATATGATGCCAGCCCGTTTGGTTCTAATGAAGCGAGTTTAGGATTAGGAGAACATCTTGATATATCAAATGGGGATGTTGCTTGGGAGAAGACAGGGCAAGTGATAGATATTATTATGCCATTTAATTACATTGAATTAAAATATGATCCTTACACATTTACTGATAAAGGTTATGATTTTAATGCAACTGGAAATCCAACATTTGGTAATTATGGAGAATACACAGATAACGGTGTTACTTATAAAATACACGAAGTAACAATGAAAGATTGGTCAATAGTTGGTACTGGGGTAACCTTTACTGGGTATGAACAAACCACTCCAAATCCTGATACTCCGGAGGTATTTATACGAATGTTGCCCGATGCAGGGGCAACTGAATATTTTGAGTACACTTTTCCGTTTTCAAATATAAAACAAGATGATAATATGATGTTGGAGGTATCAATGAGTGTCTTTGTTAATACTCGACATCTTGCCAATATATGGAATCCAGACGAGTCCTCTTCTTTAGTCGCTTCACTTTATATGTATGGGTTTCAATTAAAGATAGGGGATAAGTATTATGATCAACCTCATGGATCTGGAGGAGTTTGGAGTACAGACACTTCCAAGACTTTTGAAGTGTATGTACGAGAAATGGATGCAGAAGTGGAACCCTCCTATTATATTCATGGGACATGGTTTCGCAGACGTAAATATGTTCCAGAATACGATACAAGTGAAATACAAGATAAAAGAGTAACTGCTTTTGTTCATATTCCTTTGTCGGAGGCAATCATATCATCCGCAGATCTTTTAAATGGGAGTATCACTTTAAGAATACCAAAGAAATTAACGGGAACTCCTCTCACTAATATTTTATGTGTGCTAATAGGGGATATTAATATTTCAATGGTAAACACAAAGAAGTTACCATTAACAAATGATGGTATATTAGCCAAGGGAACTATTTCGGATGCACTTCATATGAAAAAATCTGATTTGACTATAAATTTAACGACAGGGATTGGACCTTATGGTTCTTCTAAAGGAGCCATTTCCAGTGATTTACAAACTGTACCTGGCGTGAATATTACAGGATTAAAACGATATAACACTTCCACTTTTTATACAACAAATCAATTATTGTTACAATCTTTGTTAAGTCAATATCGTGTTCCACGGTATAAAATAACAGGATGTTTGGATGTAAAAGATTGGGTATATGATTATGGTGGTCTTGGGATGTTATCTAATTTGATTTTAGATAGTGCCCATTTAACAAATGATGATGCTTCCACTAAAAAGTTTTATATATGTAGTTCTACATATAGAGACAGAGAGGAAGAGATGGATGTTGAAATGATTGAAATTGCTAATTCAAGACAAGACATAACATCATGAGTATAACAGTTACAGAACAATCAATCCTTCCAGTAAGGCGAGATAAGCAAATAGCTTCTAATATAACCACTATGGGTGGAGGTGGAGGTTCTTCCATGGGTGGAGGTGGAGGGGGCTCTTCTACCTTACATAATTTACTTTCAGGTAAGCAGGGAAATGGTGTTGATTTTTATCATTTAGATGCTACTCAATACAATAGTATGGTTTTTTATTCAGGAACTCCTGTAGATAATCAGGTGGCCTTGTTTTCTACCGTAAATACCTTAGAAGGATCTGTTAATCTTACGTTTGATGGAACTACATTGGTTGTTACTGGAAATCAAACAGTCAATAAAATTACTCTTGCATTAGGGGCTACAAATGGTATTCAATTTGGTGATGGAGATTCTGGATTGTATGAAAATTCAGATGATGTTGTTCGTCTTGCTGTGGGAGGTGTGTATTATAGTTTTAATACCAGTCGTATAAATACAAATACTGGAACTGCGTTTGCTCTTTCTAAGAGTACTTCTTCAGCAACTGTGCCTACATTAATACCTCATGCAGGGTCACTTAATACTGGAATAGGAGGAGTAAGTGATACTATTTCTCTAATATGTAATTCTGTAGAAATGGCCCGAGTTAATTCAATAGGAATTGGAGCAGGAGCAGCATCCGCATCCGCAAGAATATATGGTTATTCTGCTACAAGTGGTATATCTGGTGTATTTGGAAGTGCTACAGTGACAACGGCTTCAGGAATAGGTATTGGGGTAGATGCGGAGTCAAATGGAGTAAACACAGGAACAAATTATGGATTATATGCAGCTGCAGGGAATGCTACAAATAATTCTGCAATATATATTGAAGTAGGATGGCCTCCAGCAGGAACATATAATTATGCTATAAAATCATTGTCTGTTGCCCAAAGTTACTTTGCAGGTAAGATGGTATTTGATAGTGATATACAAAACCCTACCTTCACTTCAGGCTTTCAGGGAAGTAATTGGCAGATAACTGAAGTAGGGAATGCAGAGTTTAATAATGTTCGTATTCGAGGAGGATTACAAGTATACGAATTAATTATTAATCAATTACATTATCAGAATGGGGGATTAATAATTGGAGCAGGAGCAGGCAAGGTTGCTGAGGTTATTGATGGAACTCAAGGATCAGAGATATTAACTTTTGAAGATCCTGAAGGGGATATGCTTATTCCATTTACAATAGGTGCTATTATAACAGTACAACGAGTTGATCTTGATAGACAAACAGTTATCAAGAAGCTTGTTCGTCAGGTAAGTGATGCTGATTCGAGTTCGTCAGGACATACCATAGAGTTTACTGCAACGACAGGTTGGACTCCTGCCACGGATGATGTTGGTGTTTTTGAGGTTGGTGATGAGGTTGTTGCAATAGGACATGTCTCAGATACTACATTGGATTCAAGTATTTATATTAGTGCAACGGATGCTAATAATCCTTTCCTACGAGTATATGATGCAGTAAGTACTTATGCTAAATGGAGCCTTGCGGATAAAACAACGATTAAATTACAACTTGGTAATTTAGAAAGTCTTGCAGGGTATAGTATAGTACCTGCTTCCCCAGGGTATGGTCTTTACTCTGATAATGTCTACTTACAGGGAAAGATCGTTGCAACGGCAGGATCCATTGGAGCGTTAACTATTGATGCTGATTCTATTTACACTGGAACAAAGTACTCTTCATTACTTTATTCTCCTTTTACTGTTGATGGTTTAACAATAGGTTCTGACGGATCTATTCGTACTCCTACATTTTATGTAGATGAAGATGGGGATGTTGGTATAAAAACAGAACAGCCTCATTGGGTTCCAAAGGTAGCAAGTGCTAATGTTAGGAATTCACATGACAGTGAACAAACAACGGACTCAACGGACTATACCATACTAAAAGGGATTGTCTTTTCAAATGGATTAAAAGGAGTGCATAGGTATCAATTTAAAGCGTATGTTACTGACATGGGTTATCCTGGTTCAATTAAGCTCTGTAAAGATGGAGTAATGATAGGTTCAGAGGTAAGCATTATTGGAGATAGTTACGGAGTGAATCCTTATACACAAGATATTACTGTTACATGGGAACCTGATGAAGAATTACAGTTGTATGGTAAGACATCAAAGGGAGATGTGATTCTTTATGTTAAAGAATTTCGCGTATTATATGATGATGGGACCACTGATGTAATTGCAGTGAAGAGTCATAACAGCACACCAAAATAAATAAATGATATGGATATAGTAAAAGACATTCCGGCAAAGACAGTAGCACATGTAATTGAAAGGATTACTCTTAATATTACAGATAAGGTGGCGTATGTGCAAATAGAGGATCCTCCTGAACATCAAAGAACAATCGAAGTGGATATATTCCCCTTATTTATCGAGATGGGGGCCACAGTGACTCAAAAGAATATTGTAAGAGGTTTTATAAAGGCTATTATTGCAAAGGCTATGGAAATAAATGCCTCAACGGTACCAGAAGTTTTTAGTGAAGTTTAATTATATTTATTAACTTAATCAAAGTTGTTATGAAAGTAAATTTTAATCAGGTATTGAAACAATCGGATGGTCTAACAAATTTGTTAGACTCGGTTGACGGTCATGTTTTGACATTGAGAGATGTTTGTATTAATTCTATACTTCGTCCTATAGAAAAGGAAGGCAAGAAAGAGAAATGGGAGAAGTATGAATTTTACAAAAAACTTAGAGATGGTGGAGAAGAGATTTCTCTTTTAGCGGAGGAAATTACAAAACTGAAAGATTTAATTGCTCTATTTCACCCTCAATTAATAATGGGACAATGCTTTGAAATGTTGGAGAAGGCAAACTGAAATTAGGTATAACAATTCTAAAATCTAAATGGTATGAGTGAGCACGATGTAATTCTGGACGCTATAAAAACGGTGAAGGATGCAAACGACAAAAGTCACGATGAAATTAAGGAGGTTATTCGTTTGACAATACAAGGTTCTGAAATAAGGTATGGTGCGGATTTACAGGCATTTAACTTTACCATAAAGGAGTTGGCGGGGATTATTGAGAAACATAATAGCCGTCTTAAAAAGGTTGAGGATAATCAGGAAAAAGGGAAAGAGGTTATTAGAGAATTTCGAGACCTTAAAAAAGACTTATCGTTGATAAAAAAACGTTGGTTGCTTGTCTTATCGGGAATGATTTTATTTGTTGTTGTTATTACTTTCCTATATGACATTGGAGCAATTAATGACCTGTTATTAAGGCTATTTGGAAAAATCAATTAATTATGAATACATATTCAAAATCATCGGAAAAGAATCTGAGTACAGCACACCCAGATTTACAGGTATTGTTTCATGAGGTATTGCAGCATTTTGATCATGCAATAACCTACGGATATCGTTCCTCTCAACTTCAATTTGCTTTATACAAGAAAGGAAGAGTTTGGAATGGAGTTAGCTGGATTGTTAAGGACAGGAGTAAAATAGTCACTAACTGTGATGGCATTACTAAAAAGTCTAAACACAATAGTCTACCATCAGAAGCAGTAGATGCCGTTCCTTACCCTATTGATTGGGGAGATACAGAACGATTGTCTCATTTTGCTGGTTTTGTAAAAGGTACGGCTATTTCATTATTTGTTCAAGGGAAAATGACTCACCGCATTCGCTGGGGAGGAGATTGGGATGATGATACAGAAATAAAGGATGAGATATTCCGAGACGGTTACCATTTTGAAATTATTCCTTAGTATAAACCAATAATTAAATGTCATGACAAAATCAAAACTTTTTAGATTAAATTTGAGGGATCTGTTGAGAGGTCTTTCAATAGCACTTGTTACGGCTGTACTTGGTGCTCTACAAACGATCCTAAGTACGGGCACTCCGTTTACTTGGTCGAGTATTTATACTCCTGCTGCATTGGCCTTGGTCTCTTACCTGTTGGCTAATTTGGTAACTAATTCCAATGGAGGAGTGTTTGATCCAGATCCAACTGAAGAGAATCAGGATCCCAGCAGACCTTAAATTATTTATTCACTTATTCAAAAAAATTAAAGATTATGAAAAAGTTTTTATTTATTCTTGTCCTGGTTATTCTAACCAGTTGCAAATGTTTACTGTCGCAGATCCCTCCACAATACATTTACCCTGTAACTGGTTGTGAAGCACCATTACCTGACTATTTACCCATGGTTACTGTTTCAGATAATTGTGCTCTTGAAAGTATTATACAAACACCAACTCCGGGATTTATTCTAACTGGAGTGGCTCCGGTAACCACGGTTATTATAAAAGCTACAGATAAAGCTGGGAATATATCACAGATTGCATTTAACGTGGTTTTGAAAGATACAATCTCTCCTATAATAATTCCCAATGGTTTACTTTTAGTGGATGCAGAGTTTGAGAGGATTGACAATCTTTATAATAGGGCTGATTTAGCAGTTGTACAAAAGATGAAAGAAGCAGATCAAACATTCCCGTATGAAGGATTAGGCATCCCAAGACCACCTACTAATGGAGATGGTATTGATTCAGTATATTTTAAGAATGTTATGCTGTCATGGACTGCTCGTGGTCATGCATTGACTGGAGAAGGTGGTAGATTTTGGACCTTTCCTCAGTTAGGTGATACATTAATATTAAATCACTGGTAATGAAAGATTTGTGGAAGTCAGGTGTGTTAGTCATTATCATTATTGGAGTGCTTTATGTTCTATACCTAAAGGAATGTAAGCACTCCATTCCTTCTATTAAGGAAGACGAAATGGTAATTAAGAAAGCTGTCTGGGATTCTATAATGGCATTAGCAAATAAACCTCCGGAAGTTAGAATAGATACCATTTGGAAAAAAGGAGATATTGTTTATGTTCCTACAAAACCCTTACCAAAACCAATTGCGGATAAAGACAGTATTAAAGTTTATGCTGACAGTTTGGTTAATGATAGCATTGATGTTCATTACGATTTTGAGATTAAGGGAACACTATTAAGCCGTAATTGGCGTTTCTCACCTGTTATCACGACTATTAGGAAGGATAGTATTGTTTATGTACCTAAATTAGTTACTGTAGAAAATCCCTTAGCAAAACCTCGCAATGCCCTTTATGGGAATATAACATTTGGTGGTAATGAAAATAGCTTTATATTTGGAGGGGGAGTTGATCTTATAACAAAGAAGCAAACCGAATTAGGGTATATGTACCAAAGATTTGGATCAAACAATTTACATAGTATCCGATTTGGTACTGTCATCAGATTTAGGAAGTGAGTCTTTTCATTTGTTCAAATTCATTTTGATTACACAATATGCGAAAACTGCCATAAAGAGCAGGATTAATATTAGCTTAATTTCAATCATGGTTCATTCTTTAGATGTTTATTCGTCATTTTCCTCTTGGGTGGAAACAACCCTCTGGATAGCTCCCCAGACAAGGTTCTGTTCTCCCACAATAAGGACATTTATTCTTTTCAATTACTCGTAATAAATCTTTTATAACTTCTTTAAATATTTTTCTCTCTAACATTGAGGGAGCTGTTATTCTGTGTTTCCAACTTACGATTAATCCCAATAAATCAGAAGTCATCGTATGCGTTTCAAAATGTCCCGATACAGAAACAACCTTTTCACCTGTTTTATCTTCAACTACGTTGTTCTTCAAACTTTTTAAATCTCTTTGAATAATCTCAAAGTATTCCCCTTTTTCACTTAAAGAGGCTGATTCGTCAAACTTTAAGATACAATTTATGATATCGCTGATCTCAGGTATCTCTACTGGCTTTAAGTACCAGTAACAATCCCTTAAATAACCACCACCTTTCATTTCAGAGTATGTCCAACTACCATCATACTTAGCCCAACCAAATTCCGTCAAATAACGTCCGTATTCTTTCGGCAAATCATCTTCACTCTTAATGTAGACTTTTATAAATGTTTCCATAGTTTTAATCTTTAGGCGGGGTTAATTCATGCATAATAATAGGGTCATGATTCTCACAAGTGAAGTCTTTCCATACCTTATAATCTTCTTTCCAGACTAATTCACATTTCCCGCTTACATCGGAGTATTTTCTAATTAAGTGTTTACAGTTAAAGCATCCATTCCTAAACACATTCTTGCCATCGACTTGTACTGTATTGCTAAATTCACTACCTTTCAAGTATTGTATCATGATAATCTTACTTTTTACTTGATTGACTTTAAAAATTAAATCCAAAATCAATACATGGTTCCCATCTCCTTACATCAGTACGAGCACCTATGGATATACCACGTATATAAACAGCAAATCCACCTTCTCCAGACAAAGTACTTTTTAGAGATCTCCTAATATTGTCTGGGTAGTTTGCTTTATGATAATTGACTCCTGCTGTTATCTCATATCTACATTCATCTTTTTGCTTCAATGGAATTATGCCTCCTACCGTAACTTTGGTATGGTTATGAATATAAGTCTGTTTGTATACCCCCCAATTACCATAGGAGAATGATCCATAAACATAACCTAAATCCGCTCTGACACCTACACCAAGGTCGGCAGGTTGAACACTTAGATAAACCGCATATCTTTGTCCTGTAACAGACATAGATATCAAAAGCAATAAGAATACTAAAAATGTTTTCATAAATATATTACATATTGGTTAATAATATTTGCAATCTAAGTCTTTCCTGTTTGGGTAGATTAAAGGAATAAAGCATATTATTGATTTGCCTTTGCTTATATATTTCCTTTTGTATAAGGTAATATCTTAGCCTTATTAGTCTCATAGTATCCGCTGTTATAGTAATAGGCAGCAAACCTGTTAATATCACCATCCCAAATATGGCAACAGTGATTCCTATTAAAATAGTTATTTGTTTAATCCCTTGCTTTTCAATTACTATTCCATCAATATTGAAATCTCCGTCAATAATATAACTGGTATATTTCATCCTTAGATATTTTTTATCCCTTAATAACTGCAAGCGGTTTTAATTCAACTATAATCTCTACGAGGTCTGCTTGATTAGCCATTACAACATCAATATCCTTATATGCTCCAGGCGCCTCATCTAAATCAGCCACGTTCCTTATACCATGAATAATTCCTTGATCGTCCATGAGTTTTATTTCCGATTCAAGATCGAGTTTTTTCATAGCTTCATTACGCCCCATCCTTCTTCCTGCACCATGTGAGCATGAAGTAAATGACTCCTGATTGCCAAGGCCTTTAACAATATATGATAATGTTCCTTGTGATCCAGGTACGATTCCTACCTCACCAAGCCCTGCAGATGTAGCTCCCTTGCGATGAATGATCACATTATGACCAAAATGATTCTCCCAACGAGCGTAGTTGTGTGCAATATTTATCATTTTGTCATATTCAATACGACTCACAATATCTGTAAAACACCACTTAATATTTTCCATCATTAACCTTCTGTTGGCGAGAGCGAAATCCACGCAGTAATCCATCTCACACTTATAAGCCTTTGCTTCATCAATCTCTATTGGAAGAAATGCCAAATCCAATTTCTTGTTAACTACTGAATACCATCGCTCGTTTAATTTTTGAGCTACTTTATTATAATAGTCAGCAACTTTTTTACCAAGATTTCGGGAACCGGAATGTATCATTATCCATACATAACCATCTGATCCTTTTTGAATCTCAATAAAGTGATTACCACCACCAAGAGTTCCGAGTTGTTTATGAGCCGACTCTAACTCTTTTGCAACCACTTGTCCGAATGAAGAGAAAGGCATATTGCCGGAAGATTGTTTTATTTTCTGATGTGCAAATCCCACCGGCACAACCTCTCTGATCTTACCCATAATTTTTTTAAGATCATCTTTTGATATGTCTGTTAGCGATGTTCTTACAGCACACATTCCACAGCCAATATCCACACCTACCGCATTTGGGATTATAACCCCTTGAGTAGCAAGCACACCACCAATAGGCATCCCATAACCTTGATGTGCATCTGGCATAATGGCTATATGCTTATAAGCAAATGGAAGATTGGCAAGATTCTTTGCTTGTTCTATTGCACCTTCTTCAATTTCATCTAACCATAACTTGATTGGTCTTTTTTCTGTTGATACTACTTTTTTCATAACTGTACAACTTTTGAAACTCCTTTTCTTTTCTTTACCTCAAATACTCTATCCGACGCTTCAATAATATCCTCTCGAGGAATACGTTCATCACTAACCATAATTATTTGTAAATTCATCCTTCGAGATATTTCGTTTATCATATTTAACACTCTATGATTTTCATTATCCCCTTTTAAATGCTTAAATGGTTCATCCAATATAACCACATTCCTTAAATGTGGAGTGGACATACTTAGTGTTGCAATTCTTAGGGCAAATGATGCAACATCTACAGCACCAACACCAGCGGCTTCCATAGGATCTACCTTGTTTCCTTTTCTTGTAAAGTATAAATCACATTCAGATCTGTTCCTTCTCTCCACAAATTCAACAACTAATTCGTAAGGGTCATCAAAGACGGCTTCCAAAGCAAGTGAGGTTATGTCTGCGATATGGTACTGTAACTGCTTTTGTGTTTCAATACCAACAATTTTAACTATCTCAAGTGCTTTCATATGTTTAATTAAAGAACGTTTGGAAGAAGCACTTTTTCCCTTAAGGTCTTTCAAATCTTGAGATATCTGATCTCTTTGCCCTTTTATGCGTTCCAGTCTGTTCCTAATTTCTTTTGTCATGATTTTCTACCACTATTGTGACATTACCTGATCCCTCAAATATGCAGTTTTGGTATTTTGGATGTCCTATTTGGAGGCTTGTTTCCATGCATGACAACATAACTTCCCCAGTCATTTGACAATCTTTATTTTTCATTATAAAATTTAGAGATTCCTGGGTTAAAAGAATTTCTTCTGGATTAGCAAACCAATTTATACGCTGTGTACTTAACTGCCATGATCTATTTGCTAAAATCCATTTAGGGTAATGTGGACTATCCAAGGAAGTAACATCAACAAAATCACATTTCATGCCCAGAGAGAAGGTGTAAGATGTTGCAACTAATTGATCTCCTTTGTAGAAGACCAACCCGTCTTTTCCTATATATGAAGGTAAGGACTCGTCAAAAGGACATCCTCGTTCAACTTTACCTACTTCATTAATTTCATGTAACCTGGATGGTTGGGTAACTGGCTCTTCTACCATTTTATCCAACACAGGTTTGGGTAATGCTGCTATGGCTGCAGCACCAAACATTCCTTTAAAAAACGATCTTCTATCCATTATTCGTCCTCCAAACTATTTAATTGCTCTTCCAATTCTTCTGATACCTTTTTAATTTTTTTGTCTAAGGAAGAGAGACTCCTGTCAATTTCATCAAGTTTACTCTCTCCTTCCTTAATGGTTTTACATCCCCAGTCCAATTTAAATTGTCTCAAAAGGACTTGCTCCTGCCCTGTTAATTCAGATGCCTTTGTTTTGGCATCGTTAATATCTTCCTTTAATTCAAGAAGTTCCTTTTCTGTTAATGACATGACTAAATATTATTGTTTGTTAATATTTCAATTGCTCTTTTGTATATACTAATTCTTGCATCAAGATTGATTATATGCATATTGTGAGTTTCAATATTAATTAAATTGTCTTTAAATGCAAGTAAAGAGTGTGTTTTTGCACTCCTTAGCTCCCTCAACTTTTCTTCCAATACTTGTACTGGAGTAGGATATTTAGACATATTTTGCGTTCCTCTTGAGTTTATGGGACTCTTCCTTTTGAATAAATTCAGTTACTTCGCTGGGGTGTATTAAACCAGTGTCTCGACAGTTATATGCGAAGTCAGTACGCAAGGCAGGGTGAACGTTTCTCAATAGTTCAATAACATCCATTTCTTTTACTTTTTTTCTAAGTACTGTATTGTATGAACAAACAGCACGTTCTAAGGTTTTAATTAATTCATTCATAATTCTAAGGATTTGTAAATAATATTTATTATCTCTGAGTCAACCTTGTTCGCTTTTTCAAATTGTTGTAAGTTTTCTTCAAAACTCATTTTCACTTTATATTTTCCAGTCAAACGTGATATAAAAGCACTAAGACGTTTGTCTCTTTGCTTTTTACGTTCTAAGTGTTCTCGACTAACAACACCCTCTTCATATGGAAGATATTTTACTTCTATACTATTATCCTCAGCATACCAAATATAAACACAGGGTTTATGGTTTGTTTGATCTGCGTCCATTCTCATCATAGATCCTGTATTTACCAATAATCGTCCTTTATATTCTTCCACAAAAGATTCGTGATTGTCTCCAGTTACAATTAAATCAAATTGAGGATACTTCCTAAGGATTCCTTGTGCCATGCCTCCAGTGGCCCCAGGGAATGGTTTACTTATATATGTTAGATGATGCCAAACAAGTACTTTTCTATCTTCTTCGTGTCTGCTTTCCCTTGCAAATAATAAACTACTTTCTTTTGGGGATTGTCCCCAATGACATGTGGGGAGTATGGTTAATTTTTTTGCAGCTTCTAATACATTTATACCACATTTATTGACTAACTTTAAATTATGTTGTGGTAAATCGTGTTGGCCATACACGGTATAAAAATTATTTGGAAGGTGTAGTATTGCTTTCCGTAACAAATAAGGACTTGGTTTCCAGTGGTCAAATAAATCACCCGCATGAATGACAGGGCAGTCTAATTGTTTTTGTAGTTCTGAAATAAAATCTACTTTGATCCATTGTCTCTCCGAGTAGTTATCAGTACGGCAAACTGGAGTATCTTCCCTTAAATGCATATCTGAGCAGAATATTGCAGAGGCTATTTTATTTCTTCTTGTTCTTTTCATATTAGTCTAAATGATGGTCATGAGGGATGTTTGTTCCGCATAAAGGACAGGTATCAGGAAACTCTTTATTGAACAAGGAAAGGAAACGGGCTTTTTTCTCATTTTCCTCCTTTAAGGATGTATGTATATACTTAAGGTTAGATATATCCTCTTTGAGGTGCATTTTATCGGATTTCACTTCGTTTAATTTATTGTATAGCTCTAACAAGTTTGTACAAGGTTCTTCAAGTGAAATTAACTTATTTACTTTTCTTATGTTTTTCTTTACCTGTCTAATAAGATTAATAAGAGAAAGTAATTTGGAATATTTTATTTCATATTCCTCTTTCCTTTTATACATCTTGAGCAAATCATCTACAGAATTTTCCAGTACTAAGATTTGCTTATTCCTATCAAATTCTATTCTGTTTAGCTTATATTGGTTTATTAAGTTTACTAATTTTTGCCTGGAAGATTTAAGATGAGTTAATCTGTTTTCCATTTCCTCAACAACCTCAAGTTGTGTTTCAATTTTATCAATTGGTTCAAACTTTTTGAGTTCCTCTGTTTTTTCCTTTATCTTTCCATCCGTATGTTCCCCTTCAAATTTTAAAATACGTATCCAACTTCGTATATTTTTTTGGCTTATATCTATCTTATCTAACTTGGCAACCTTATTAAAATATGTAGCGACTTCGCCAGATGTCTTACTCAAAAGGAAATGTGAATCTAATTGCATTTGCAAATTTACTTCACCGATATTGAGAAGCCCACTGACTTCTTCCGGAACTGAAGTACCAAAAGCCTTAAGAGTGTGCTTCTTCCCTGGGAATGCAGAGACAATATAGAGATCCTGTTTATCTTTACTCCTAGAAACAAACCCCTCCTCTACTTCCAGTCGTACATTTGTCTTGCCTTCCCACCACGATCGTATTGATCCACCGGAGGGTTTATTTCGAACAACCCATCGTAGGGCTCGAATAACTGCTGTCTTTCCTTTGTCTGACGCTCCAATGATGACGTTAACTCCTTTATGAAATTCGAGGCGACTGTTGGCATGGCTTAAATAGTTTTGTATGTCAATTGACTTAATCATAATCTTACCACTTCGTTTATTCTTTTTTCCATACCATCATAAATAGAATGTAACCAACTCATGATTTTATGTACAGGCACGACTCCATCGTCTGACTCAAGTAAAACAGTTCCTTCAATGTGAGTATATTGCCTTGGAGGAAAATTTACTTCATATTTAACAATCCAATGATTAATTATGAATTGATCTTCCAATAGAGTAGAAGTATCAATTATTTCCGCTTCGATTGATTTAATTGTTATTTTCATGGTATAAAAAATGTTTGTGGTTTTCCGCTTCGTAATATAAAATCTTCAAGAGCATGCTGAATTCTATCATGAGACACAACAATCTGTTCAATTACTTTGTAAGGGTCAATTCCTTCAACCAACATTTGTACGGCTTGATGAAACATCGGAGATTGTAAATTAAGTTCTTTTCCATTATCAAATTTATCTAAAATCTCAGTGGCTTTTTGATATCTTTCCTGTGGTGTCATTTCTAATTCTATTTTTATAATATATTGGTTTTTAATAATGCATAGATAATAGAAGCATACGCAATTACCTCAATCCAATATGTATGGTTCTTGAGTTTTGCGAAATAAAGTATTCCTATTAGGGCAGTGGTTATAATAGCCAACCAATACTCATGTAAGGAAAATACCATGCCGGCTATTCCACATGCTATCGCACCCGTTGCACCAGCTACGTGAACTTTAATAGTTATGTCTGCATTCCCCCCAACGGCTATACCTGAGAATATTAGTCCTGCACCTGCAAAGAAAAACCATCCCGAGTAACTAACCACAGGAAATAGAGGGATCGCAATCCCCCACATAAACAAGGTGTACCAGATTTTGTTGGTAATATGTTTATATGAATGAGAGATTGATTGTAGTACTCCAAATTTCATTGTAACTGGTAATACATAGGCTATGAATATTACCACTGAAATTAATAACCAAATTGTTTTTGCTTCCATTTTAATTAGATTTAATTTTTGTAATCGTTTTGTGCTATTTCTAATAACCATAAAGCGTCTGCTTCATTATCATTATTTCCTTTGTATCCCAGCCTTTCCTTTGCTGCAGCAATCATGGCTGGCTTTCCTGAGTTCCCTTTTCCAGTAGCATATTTTTTCATCTCCTGACTGGAATATGCTCTGTACTCAATATTATGGTCTTCACATATGACTTTAATTTGTCCTTGTATCTCTGATTGAACAATAACAGCCCCGGCATGCTGTCCTCCTGGACGTTCAAATACTACGACATTTATTTTTTCAGACTCTATAACTTCATTCATCTTAGCACGAAATCTTATCAATCTCATACCAATACTTTCGTCCCGTTTAGGGGTTAAATCCCATACACCATATAATTTACGACTCACTGCAAACCCACAATGTGTGGCGGGATCTATTGCAAGTATTTTAAGTGTCTTAGGTATTCTGTCCTTGTGTTTCGTCCTTTTCATTTTCCTTGTTTATTATTTTTGGTTTCTTTGCTTCCGGGTATCTAAAGTGGGCCGTCACCTCACCTTGAGTCATTGACACAACAAGTTCTTTAATTTTTTGAAGTGCTGCCCAATGTTGAGGATGCTTTCGCTTCCAAAAGAACTCGTTCATTGGGTAGGCTGTCCCTCTGATTTGGGTGACCTTTGGTTTTTCCATATCTGGGCAGGAATTACAGTTCTCTTCATTCCTATGTCCACATAATTCACATGTTCTGTCCATTATTAAATAGTTTTAAATTTAAAAAAAGAAAGGCAGGGCAAAGATGTGAGACGATCAACTCATTAAAATCGCAAGTTGTAAATTTAAAAGAACGCTCCCTGCCTTTCATTTTATTTTGATTTAAAAAATACTTCTACCTCAGCCTTTGTCCTGGTGGGATCCTCAATATAAAATATCTCAAATCCTTTATGTACCTTATTATCTTTCAACTTTTTTAGGTTTTCATCTAAAAAGTCTTTTTCCTCCTGACTACTTCTTGGAGGGATAAAAATTATAATAACAGCCTTCATCTTCTTTTTGGTTTACGGTTACTGTCAAACTGTAATTCAATCTTGTTCCATAATAGGATGACATCTTGACGAAGTTTTTCTTCCCAACCTTCATCTTCAATCTTTTCAATTGCCTCCTCAATACTCTTACCAAGTTTTTCTGTACCTAACATGTATATATTTTTGTTGGAGTACTTTTTAAGGAATTGAATATTTTGCCGAATGTCATCAATACCATAGTCAAATATGATTGTTAGTGGAGCAGATCGGAAGGGTTTCCAAATTGAGTTTTTAAATACATGAACATCAACTTCCACTCCTATTATTCTGCTCACTTCTTTTCCGTGAAACTTTTTTTCCTTTTTAATCTTCTTGGTAATGGTTGTTTGTAATCGCAAGCTGGAATAAAATCCTACTGCGAGACCACCAGGAGTATCATACTTTGGTGCCCATTCCCCTGCTCCAATATTCGCTCGCACTTGATTACTACAAACCATGAGTAAATTCTTTTTGGGTAACAATCGGCAAGTCTTTCTTAATTCCTCGGAGAATTCCTTTGGGCGTCGCATGCCCATTTTATCTCCTTCCTTTTTGCTCATTTCCTGATCAGTGGATAGTGCGGCAAGGGAGTCTGCCATTATACCATGTATTACTCCAGGCTTTCCTTTTGGTTCCCAGATCCTGGCTGCTTGGAAGACTTCTGGTATTGTATCAGGTCTGGAATAATTTCCTTCTTCTAATTCTAATCCAAATATTTTGGCAAATGTAGGATTCAAACGTGCCTCAGGATCATTGAATTTAACCTTCCCTCCTTTACGAATGATATCTCCACCGATCTCACTTAACAAAACAGTTTTACCACTGCCATTTGGACCAAATATCTCTACCAATATACCAGCTGGTAAACCTCCTCCACGAACTCGTCCTCCAGATATAGCAAGGTCAAGTAGTGTGCTTCCGGTACTAATATTATTTCCTGTGAAATGTCCTTCATACTCCTTATATTTTTCCATACCTCCACCTGCCACTTTATGTTTAACTTGTTGGCTAAGTGATTGTGTTTTTATAGTTCTTTTCATTAACCTTTTATTTTAGTTAATATTGTTGCAATTTGATTTGGCTGTAACCCTTTTTTGAGTAGTTCCTTTTCTAATCTTGTTTTGAATTCGTTGAAACTGGCTCTTGAATGGGTTTTCTTTTTGCTCCTCCATTCATGATTAATACGAAGGATAAGTCGTTGTATGCACTCTTTCTCTGATACCTGTACGGACATTTCCATATGCCAATTTTCAATAAGATGTTGATATAGGCTAGATTTTGAAATCCCCTGTGCCGTTGTATAGAGTGTTAGGTAATTATGAATTTGTGGGGGAACGGTTACCCCCACAAATCTATACCCTTTTCGTTTACTATTGATTCCTAATATTGGCATATCAATTTAATTAACGTTTTCTTTTACCTTTTGTGACAGGCTTTGATTTGGATTTACGTTTAGGCATATCTTCGTCGTCATCATCATCCTC